>Ga0315905_10000086_pt1 | contig 94717 bp, 93 predicted proteins | sample LakEriMetagenome_5_FD_203522 | JGI IMG/M metagenome (GOLD analysis project Ga0315905, IMG submission 203522) | Freshwater fungal communities from buoy surface, Lake Erie, Ohio, United States - Buoy 4 MA121 | ecosystem: Environmental > Aquatic > Freshwater > Lake | place: USA: Lake Erie, Ohio...
TGCATACGCAAAATGAAATCAAAATAAAAACTTACAAAAACAAATATCCCTGTAATCACGTGATTACAGGGATATAAATAATTAATTTAGTCTTCAATAATCTGTATCGTTTATTTAGGACTAGTCATCAATACGGGATGAGAACCCCGGGGTTCGACCCGACGACCGCAGGGAGGAGAGCACGCGCAGCGTAATCCCTCACTTTCCGCCAAGTAAAAAAAGCAACCCATTGGTTGCTTTTTTTGTTTAAGGTCGTTTGGGATGAGAACCCTAGGCTTCGGTCTCGATTCATATTGCCTTGATATTGAATTTCAAATTTCCCGTTATTTTTGAAAGATGAATTAATCTTATCGCCATGTTAAAAATCAAACTTTTCCTTTTCGCACTATGCAGTTGTCAATTCCTGCGTGCACAGGTTTCGGGGAATGAGGCGGATTCGAGCCTAAAGCCCAGTAACGCCTATGTTTTACATTTCATTCCTTCTGTAAAAGACAATGTATATGGTATTGCCATTGGTCCAATTGGTTCTGAAACCATATGTAATGTCACCAATACCAGAAAATCTTATGGTATTAATTTGCAATTAATAGGTCAGGGTATTTTTATTCCAATTAACCGCAAAGTGTTTTCTTTTGAACAACTATTGTTGAATCCGATGCCCGACCTCATCAATCAAATTGCCTGCAAAGTAATGCATTCGGGAATATTAATTTCAACCTTTGGTACTTACACAGATATATCTAATGGTTTCGTATTGTCTCTTGGTTTTAGTTATGGTCGAAAAATAAATGGAATTGCATTCAATCTTTGTTCAGGAAAGTACATTACAGTAAATGGTATGGAGCTGGGTATTCAAAACCAAGCGCATGCCGTAAATGGATTGCAATTAGGCTTGTTGAATCGCTGTGTTCAACTAAATGGTTTACAAATTGGTTTGTGGAATGTAAATGAAAAAAGGAAATTACCAATTATCAATTGGTAAAGCTTACAACTCCTTCACCCAAATAATATTTACAGGGCAGTTTTTGGCGGCTAGTTCGTTTTCTTCTTTTTCGAAATCGGGGAGGTTAATCGTGTAGAAACCGCGCTTTTCTTTACCGCCTACTAGGGTACAGCGGCCATCTTTTTTACTGACGCGCCAGCGCTGAGGAGCAGCCTCTACGCAAGCATTGCAGCCGATGCAGCGCTCTCTTTGTTGGCTCACTTGGATCATGCACTCACCATTTTATAGAGCTTGTCTGAAGGTCGGATTTTTTCGGGGACTTTGATGCTAAAAACCTGGCCTTTTTGAATCTCGTCTACAACACCGTTTTCTATGTGGATGCTTTCAATTTTAGTCTCGACATAGCCCGTAGTTGGTCCTGTGATGATAACCGAATCACCAATCTTGAGGCCATAAGCCTCGCAGGCAAATTCGGCAACCCCGATTTTGTCGTAAAAATGCAGGCCTTTGGCAATATAAATCTTCTTTTGGGTAGCAACAGACCCCGGAACTTTGGACCATTCTCCCATCTGTCGACCAAGATAGTAGCCATCCCAAAAACCACGATTGAAAACCGTCGAAAGCCTTTCTTTCCAATTTTCAATGACCTCAGGGTTGTAGGCTGGTGTGCCGAGTGCGTCTATCGCTTCGCGGTAACATTGGGTGGTGGTATATACATAATCAGAAGCGCGGCCGCGGCCTTCGATCTTGAGTACCGATACGCCTGCATCAATAATTTGATCGATAAAATCGATGGTGCAGAGGTCTTTGGCAGACATGATATACTCGTTATCGAGTTCATATTCGGTACCGTCTTCTTTGTCCGTAACGATATATGAGTGGCGGCAATTTTGGATGCAAGCCCCTCTGTTGGCACTCGCAAAATGGGAGTGAAGACTGAGGTAGCACTTTCCGGAAACCGCCATGCAAAGTGCGCCGTGGGCAAAGATTTCCAAGCGTACCAGTTGGCCGCTGGGCCCAGTGATTTGTTGGCGCTCAATTTCTCTGGAAATCTCGGCAACTTGTTTCAAGGACAATTCTCTGGATAACACGACCACATCGGCAAAGGACGCAAAAAAGGCCACGGTTTCAACGTTGGTTACATTGGCCTGGGTAGAAATATGGACAGGCATGCCAATGGATTTGGCAAATTGCATCACGGCAAAGTCAGAGGCTATGACCGCGTTGATACCGTCGTCTTTGGCCGCTTGCACAATGGTTCTCATGAGGTTCATGTCGTGCTGATATAAAATCGTATTGAGCGTCAAATACATTTTAACCTGGTGTTCTTTGCCAATTGCCGCGATTTTTTTAAGGTCTTCGAGTGTGAAATTATTAGAAGAACGCGCGCGCATGTTGAGCTGCTCAATTCCAAAATAAACCGAGTTGCAGCCTGCTTTTATGGCCGACATGAGGGCTTCATAAGAGCCCGCCGGAGACATCAATTCTATGTTCATTTGACAAAGTTAAATTGATTTGATGGATTTGCTAAGTTTTATGTATTTTCGATGCGAAAATGGTTTTTAGCAGCATTCTTTTCTTATTGTACTTTTTACCGGTATTCTTATTGGTTTATGTACTCTTGCCGAAAAAGGCTAAAAACGGATGGGCTCTGCTTGTGAGCATTCTCTTTTATGCTTGGGGCGCGCCTAATTTCTTATATGTGGTTTTGGGCACAAGTTTACTCGATTTCTATCTTGTCAAGGCCCTTTATAAAACCACTCAACCAAGAAATAAAAAGATTTGGCTGTGCATTTCTGTTTCGCTCAATTTAGGCTTGCTCGCCTATTTCAAATATGCCAATTTCTTTATTGAAAATATAAATACCGCTCTTGCTAGTGTCGGAATCGATCAGCTTGCCTGTACGCAAGTCGCCTTGCCGATTGGCATTTCTTTTTTTACTTTTCAGACCCTGACCTACGCCATTGAAGTTTATCGCAATGAGCACCCACCATTTGACCGCCCCACGCACTATTTGCTCTATAAACTCATCTTTCCGCATGCAATAGCTGGCCCAATAATTCGCTTTAAAAGTGTAGCCGCACAGGTGCTCGACCGCAAAGAAACTCCCGACGACCGGTTATTGGGATTGTTTCGTTTTGCCATCGGTTTGGCCAAAAAGGTTTTAATTGCCAACGTTTTGGCCAAAGAAGCCGATTTGTACATGGGCGGGGAGCTAAGTGCGCTTGGCTTTGACGAGGCTTGGTTAGGTATACTGGCTTACACTTTTCAAATCTACTTTGATTTTTCGGGTTATTCCGATATGGCCATAGGACTTGCGCGCATAATGGGTTTTCGTTTTCCAGAAAATTTCGATTCACCTTACACCGCTCGGAGTATTACTGAATTTTGGCGTCGCTGGCACATTACGCTAGGTGCCTTCATGCGTGATTTTCTGTACATCCCTTTGGGCGGAAACCGTGTGCGTCAAAAGTGGCGTTTGTATTTCAATTTATGGTTGGTGTTCTTGGTTTCTGGACTTTGGCATGGTGCGTCATGGAATTTCGTGTTGTGGGGCGCTTTTCACGGTTTGTTTCTGATTTTAGACCGTTTGTTCTTATTGAAAATTTTGGAGAAGATAGGGAAGGTGCCTTCAGTGCTATTTACCTTTTTTATTGTAGCAATGGCTTGGGTGCTTTTTCGTATTGAAAACTGGAATGACGCGCTTACTTTTTATAAACAACTTTTTGATTATAAAGACATTAAATTTGTTGAATTAAACAATAGCTTTATATTAATTTTTCTTTTTGCAATTTTCTTTTCTCTTTTCGGTAGAACCAAAATTGGTTCAAAAGCTGCAGCCTTTCTAATGGCACAAAATCCTGTGGTCTCTTTATCAAATGCCGTGTTAGTCATTATTAGTACCGTTCTATTGCTGTTCTTTAGCATCGTGTTTTTGTCGGCTTCCGACCTCAATCCATTTATTTATTACCGTTTCTAATGGAAGCCAACAGAAAAACCGCCATATTTAAAAACAGCTTGTTCGGATTTGTTCTGGCTTTGTTGCTGCTGCCTTGGCTGGAGCAAAATGAACATCTTTTTGAGCCCAAGCCTTTGGGTGGTGCGCAACCACAAACAGAAAATGTTCCATTTTCTTTAGACAAATGGAAAACAGCCGCTTTTCAAGAAGGACAAGAGGCGTACATCAAAGATCATTTTGGCTTGCGGCCTTTTATGGTGCGTTTTTACAACGAAGTTTTTGATCGTCTCTTTGGGGAATTTCAAGCCAAAGGCGTTGTACAAGGTAAAGACGGCTATTTATTCGAAGAAAATTATTTGTTGGCGGCCAGCGGACAAGACTACCTTGGTGCCATTTCAATTAATGCGCTTGTTGGGCAACTCGCTTTGGTTCAACAAGATTTACAAAAGAGAGGCAAGCAGCTCATGGTTTGTTTGGCTCCGGGTAAAGGTACCTTTTACGCAGACCAAATGCCCGCTGGCTATAAATGGAATGGAAGTACGGGTAGAAATCATCCGGATTTTGTGCGGGCCCTACAGCAGGAGCAAATACCGCTATTTGACGTGCAAACGTGGTTTATGCAAATGAAGCCAAATGCGCCTTATCCTTTGTTTCCAAAAACCGGAATTCACTGGAGTAGTTATGGTGAGTATTTAGTGGCAGATTCGCTCATTAGGCAGATTGCCAAATTAACGGCTAAACCCTTACCAACCCTTCGGCTCACGTCCATAGAACAAGACGAGCAGCCCCGTGATCGCGACGACGATATCGAACTTGGAATGAATTTGTTGCGAAACTTACCCGACTTTAAAATGGCTTATCCTCAATTTAAAATTGTGCCTGTTCGAGCTGCAAAAAAACAGCCCAAAGTTTTGGTAATTGGGGATAGTTTTTTCTATGGAATGTACAACTGGGGTATGATGGATCATGTTTTTATAGACGGTGAGTTTTGGTACTACAACCACGAAAGGTTGGTGCCCAATAAACCCACTACTTACATTGAGGACATGAAGAATTATGCAGCCGAGCTACAGAAGTTTGATGTGGTGGTGCTGTTGCTCACCGAAGCAAATTTACCTCGTTTTGGCTTTGAAATGATGTCGAGGTATTTAAAAAATTAAGCTTTGGGTATGATTTTGACATTGAGCGCTACCCAGCCTTTTTGACCTTTACTTTTTTCAAAACTGACTTCGTCGCGTTCGGCAATTGGCGCCGATAAGTTGGCTGCATGTACAAAGATGTTTTCACCAGATGCTTTGTCTTTGATAAAGCCGTAGCCTTTAGAATCGTTAAAGAAAATGACTGTTCCGGTGTCTGCGGCGTCGTCGTCTTCAGATTCTTCGCGGCGTGGAATACCGATTTCGATACTTTCGGCATCGATTTCTACTCTGGTCGACGGATCAATAGGCGCGTCTACAATGCGGCCAAATTCATCTACATAAGCCATCATGCTGTCTAGGCCTCCACCTCCAGAATTGGCTTTACGCTCTTCAGAACGCAGTAATTTTTCTTTTTTCTTTTTTGCTTTGAGTTTTTCTTTTTCCTTTTTCGAGAAGGTCTCTTTGGATTTGGCCATTCTTGGGTTTTAATGTGTAGGGTTGCCGTTAGAAATAGTAGGAAGAGTGGGCAACTTACAATTACGATGGCTAAATAGGTTGCAAAGATACAAAAAACTTAGCCACCCGCCATGTTAAACTTACTGATGGCGCTTAGTGGGTTGCCATACAGAGGAACGTATGCCTCCAAAAAACTTAAACAGTCCAATAAGCAAAGCCACGTTCATGGTGATGAAATGTATTGGGTAGCGCAACCAGATAAGTTGCACATTTTGTTTGCGTGACATATAATCGACTATAAAAGATACAGGGATCAGCCATAAAATATAATAGAGCAAACCATGTAACCAGGTTGCATCGCTGTTGCGAATGACATGAAAAGACATGAGCAACAAAAAGACAGGTAAAACCCAACGCAAAACTTTGTGCGAAAAAAAGGTAAATGAAACCCAGTTAAATTTGAATAAAAGACGCCAAAACCGACGTAAGTTCTGGAAATTACCCGATGAAATTCGGATTTTCCGTCTGAATTCAATGAGCAAGTCATTGGAAACATCCTCCAGTACAACAGCCTCTTTTTGGGTAATACAGCGATATCCTTTTTCAATACAAGTCATGTTGATAAAAAAGTCATCGACTAAAAAATGTGCAGGAATAGGCTCAAAACAGGCTTTTCGAAATGCAAAACAACCGCCAAAAGGCCCCATCATGGCACCCCAGAGTTTGCCTTCGGCTTCTTTAATTTCGACCTCTCCGGCTATGTAGCCAGATTCAGGCATGGAGATACCTGTATTTTTGAGACCGTAGTGTTGCATTCTTGTGTCGACGAGTCCAATTTCAGGGTCGTTAAACGGTGCTTGTAAATAAGTCAATGTGTCTTGGGTAAAAAGTACATTGGCGTCTGTGAGTACGATGAGCTCATGCTGCGCTTTGGGTACAAGTGCATTAACAATTTGAATTTTCCCTTGTCTTTGTTCGAATTCAAATACTTTACAACTGGCAAATTTGTGTTGGTATTCTTTGGCAATAATGGCACTGAAATCAGCGCTACTGTCAATACCAATCAGTAATTCAATTTGCTGCTGAGGGTATGCACAATTGAGTATGGAATCGAGTTTTTCACGAAGTACTTTTTCTTCGTTGTGTGCGGCAATTACAATACTCAGAGATGGAACTACTGCCGTGCGCTCATAGATTGTTACATTGCTTTTCTTTTTCAACATTGCTTTTAAAAGCAAGGGGTAGAGTACATAGCTGTAAACTAAAAAAACGAAGCCAGCAATAAAATAGAACGGAAAACCCATGCGGCAATATTAGCGATTATTTTGGAGTTCATCGAGTACGAACTGTAGTTGTTTGCGTACTTGTATTGTTTCAAAATGGTTTTTAAAATAAGCGTTGAAATACGCAGCTCTTGCAGCAAGTAGCTTTTCGTCTTGTAGTAATTGAAGCAGGTCTTCTTTAAATGCCAAATCGGTGCGCTGAATAAGGTGCTCATCCAAATTGGGTAAGCCATCTGCTGATTTGAGGCTCAATACTATTGGTGCACCAACGCTCATGGCTTCTAGTATTTTCATTTTAACACCAGAACCAGATTGCAGGCAACCCACAAAAATGCCATTTTCAGCAATGAATTTTTTAGCGTCAGGCACAAAGCCGTGAACAAAAACCCCCGGACGCAACCAATGCTTGAAATGTTCGGCGTCTTTTCCGGCTATATGAAACTCTAGCATAGGATATTTGGCTTGAAGATCGGCGAAAACGTGGTCCAAAAACCAGTTCACGGCCTCGATATTCGGATACCAATTGAAAGCACCTAAAAAGCACATTTTCATATTGGCACACGTGCTTTGAATGGGTGTTTGGTCAATGGAGGCGGGTAAATACTTACACGCGGTAAGGGTTTGTGCCTCAATTTGATGTAAATCTGTTTCTGAGATTGTTAGGATCAAATCCAAGGCGCCTTGATCTTCGCTCCAAATACTGCGTTCTGCCCACTTGAGGGCATAAGCCAATTGGTGTAAGTACCATTTCTTGGGAAGGCGCTTTGTGTTACTAGCGAGGTCTTTCCAAATCTGATGTTCGATGTTGTGGGCCCTGTAAATGAATTGCGCTTTTGAAAAACTGCGCAATGGCGCTGCGTATACCGCGGCAAATAAACTCTCAAATAGCACAAAGTCATAGGATGTAATGCTCAGTTCTTTTTGGAGTGTGGACAGCACTTTTGCATCTTTGAAGCGCACCAAATTATAAGATTCCTGCCGAATTAAGGCCAAAAAGGCCCCGACAATCCGAACCCGAGTGTCAATTTGTTGGGCTTTCACCTCTAGTTTGGGATGTTTTGGAAAAGCAGCTTCATCAAATGGGTGTTTGTGCGTACAAAGGGTATGATAGGTAATTTGCTTGACTTTGTCTAAGGCCAATAGATCTGAAAGGAGGCGAGACATGGCCAGGCAACCTCCGTCAGCAATAGGATAAGGTGGTTTATGACTAAGTATGAGGATTTTCAAGCTGCTTAATTTAAATAGATTGTGCTTTTTTTGTGAGGTAAATGGCCACCGGTGTAAAAAGCAAGCCTGCCATCCACATACCAACAACAGGTGCTACAGTACTGGTATCAGCCAAGTTATCGCCCACAGAATTTATAATAAAATAAAGTAGGAAGATAACGGCTGCAATGACAACAGGCGCGCCAAACCCGCCTTTTTGAATCAAAGCTCCAAGAGGGGCTCCGACAAAAAACAAAACAATAATGGCGTAGGTGAGGGCAAATTTGCGGTGAAATTCAATCCAATACAAGTCGGTCTCGCGTTCAAGTGTTTGCAAAAATTGCGCTTGATTTTCCAGCTGTTGCTCGTTGCGCCGGATTTTTGAAATCGCTAAGTTGATGGCGAGTTGCCGATCTGCCGCACGGATTGTTTTAAATTTGATGGGCTGAATTTCAACCAAGTCCGTTTGCAAACTCGGATCATTCTGTACCTTTTTGGCCAAAGAATCATTTAAACTTAAAAAACCAAGTGCGCTTTGTTGAATAAAACGCGCTTTTAAGTCATGTTTCTTTTGGTCAATAGAATCGATGGCGTCATTGATCTGAAAAACGTTGAGCATCTCGTATTTATCGGTAAATAAATCTTCTTTGGAACGGTTTAAGTCAAGACCGCCTAGGTCCAATTTATAGACACCTTGTTTAAATTGAGAAACACGCGAGGGGCGATCCGAAGGATTGCTCCAAATTTTATTGGGCAAATACATGGGGTTTTGGATATCGAGTTCTTCGAGAATACTTCCGTTTTTGAGATCCAAAAAGACATATCGGCCATTTTCTGACTTGTAGACGTTTGCCTCTTTGGCACGAACAGTACGCAGTTGTGTTGGCTGGGTATAATCGTGAATGGTGACGCCCAAGCATTTATTCCCTTGCAAAGAATCGATTTTAATGGCATAACCTTCAAAATGTTTGGAATAGATTCCTGGTGTTAGAATGGTCGCTATTTTTTTGTTTTGAATGTCATAAATGAGGGTGTGCCATTTGAGATTGGCAGCAGGAATGACGTAATTGGCAAAAAAGAAGGTTGCTGTGGCAATAAGAAACACGATAATTATGAGTGGCCGCATGATGCGCAATAGTGAAAAACCACTCGATTTAAGTGCTGTAAGCTCGTTGTGTTCGGAAAGGTTTCCAAAAGCCATTAGAGACGACAACAAAATGGCCAAAGGCAAGGCAAGTGGAACAATACCGGCAGAAACGTACACGAGCAATTCTAAAATAACCCAAACGCTGAGTCCTTTGCCCATGAGGTCATCGATGTAGACCCAAAAAAATTGAAGAATGAGCATGAACATCGAGATGAGCAGCGTCACGATAAAAGGTCCAGTGAAGGACTTGAGGCTAAACAGAACAAGACGTTTCAAACGGATAATTTGTGGCAAATTTAAGCAATTAAGCCGTATGATGGCGAGGCTTAATGGCCACTCAGCCACCTATAATTCGCTTGAGATCAGAGATGGCTTGGTGCCAAAGTGCTTGGCTACTTTCCGTGTCTGAGGGATCTGCAAAATCTGTAATGTGTAAAATAACGGAATTGGTCATGGGGTCCACGACATAAGATAGCTCAAAATAGGTGTCAAGGCCGTCATCTTCGTCAGCTAGCCATTGAAAGCGAATTTTGTTATTGAGTTTAATTTGGAGTAACCGTGCTACTTCGGCATTTCCGTCCCATTCAAAGGTGTAGAGGTCGTCGTGGACCCGAACGTCATCGGCAAACCAGTCAGCAAGACCATCTGGGGTGCTAATGAGCTTTTCGAGAACGCGTGGAGAGGTTTTAAGGAGAAACTCTAACTTGTATTTTTCTTTCATTGACCCCGGGATTTATTGTTACTTTTGTCAATCATTAAATATACATAAAATTCACTAATGTCAGCTCAAAATCAATTGGAAAAGCTAGGAAATCAGTTTTTTAAATACCGAGGTCAAATTCCGTTGGTCTTTTTTGTGGCCGCTTTTGGCCTTATGCATTTTTTTCCTGAACCCACCAACTGGAACAATGATGCGCGTTTGGCATTGGCACTAGGCTTGGTTGTGCTTGGACACCTGATCCGGGCGTTGGCTGTCGGCAAACGTGCCGCTCATACCTCAGGGCGAAACCGCGACGAACAAGTTGCTGAAGCGCTCAATTCTACCGGGATCTATTCGATGGTGCGTCATCCGCTCTATCTCGGAAATATAACCACCTATATTGGTTGGGCTGTCTTTACCGGAATCAATTGGTTAGTTCCTGTATTTTTAATTTTATTTGTGGCTTACTATCGTCTGATTATCTACGCTGAAGAACAGTTTCTTACCCGTAAATTCGGTCAAAATTACCTCGACTGGAAAAATCAAACACCACTATTATTGCCAGCTTTCTGGAAATACAAAGCCAATGCGCAGCCATTTTCCATTAAGGTTGTACTTGAAAACGAATATTCTGGTTGGGCAGCGTCCATGACAACAGCCTGGGTGCTGTTGGCATTTCAACTCTATGTCATGAATAGCTTAGCTGCAGGTCAGAACAAGCTATTTTTGCTTTGTATGGCAGCGTTTATCCTTGTTTTTGGACTTGGTATGCGCTACCTCAAAAAGAAAACCAATGTGTTTAAGGTCAATTGATTTGACGACCGCAAATTACTGAGCTAAATCAAAAAGTTGCCGTTGCTGAAGGCTGCGTCCAAGCGTAAGTTCGTCTGCATATTGTAACTCTGAGCCCACAGCAATTCCTCTAGAAATACGAGTCACCACCAACTCGAAGTCTTTGATTTTTTTATAAATGTAGAAATTCGTGGTGTCACCCTCCATGGTTGGGCTCAGTGCCAAAATAATTTCCTTAGGCTTGTTGGTTTCAATTCTTGTGGGCAGCGTAGCTATATTCAAGTCTTGCGGTCCGATGCCATCCATTGGCGAAATAAGACCACCCAACACATGATATAATCCATTGTAGGCGCTCGTGGCCTCAATAGCCATGACATCTCGGATGTCCTCAACCACGCAAATGAGTTGTGAATCGCGTTTGGGATTACTGCAAATCTGACAAGTCGGCACATCTGAGATGTTTCCGCAGTTTTGACAATGCAAAACTTTGTCTTTAAGTGCACTAAGTGCCTGGACAAAATCGTCGATTTCCAGTTCTTTTCTTTTGAGTAGGTCAAGTGCAAGTCTAAGTGCAGTTCGTCTTCCAATTCCAGGTAAACTGGCCAATTGATCTACTGCTTGCTCAAGGTGAACCGACGGGATTTGCATGCCGTAAATTTAACTAAATTTGCAGTATGGCAATCAAAGAGCTCAATATCCGCAACAAGCGCGCGCGCTTTGAATTTCATCTTGACGAAGTGTTTGAAGCGGGTGTAGTCTTGACCGGTACCGAAATCAAAAGCATCAGAAACGGAAAGGCATCCATTCTAGAAGCATATGGGCTCTATGAGAAAGGGGAGGTGTGGTTGCGCAACATGCACATTACCGAATACGAAAACGGTTCTTTTTACAATCACAAGCCGCGTGCCGATCGCAAGCTTTTGCTCAATCGAAAAGAGATTGTACGCATCGAGAAATTCCTCAAAATAAAGGGCCATACTTTAGTGCCACTCAAATTGTTTCTCTCAGAAAAAGGTTGGGTTAAAATTCAGATCGCTTGTGCCACTGGTAAAAAACTCCATGACAAGCGTCAGGACCTCAAAGAAAAAGACGATAAACGCGAAATGGACCGAATGCTCAAACGCTAGGTTGTTTTAATTCGGCGCTTTATTTTCTAGTCTTTAATGACCGGATAACCCGGATATTTCTTTTTGTCAAATACAAATTTAGCGTCGTCTATTTCAGGGTTGGCGGTAAATTTAGTGACCACGTAAGTCATGACGGTACCATCTTTGGCTTTCATACTGGCCTTGAGTAATTCGTTGTCCGTTTTGGATATATAAAGAACGATGGTGTGGTATTCCGCCTTTGAAGGCACTTTTGGATACAAGTTAATCACGTGAACAGGTTCTCCGTTGAGTTTGTCTTCGTGGTCATATTTGTTTTTAAATCCGGTTTCCCAAATGGTCATCAGACGCTTAGGATTGATCGATTCTTCGTCGTCGGCACTCGCGTCAGACTCGTAAACGGAGCGTTCGTCTTTGACTATTGTCCAGGTTTTAACACCATTACAAATCATGGTGTTATCACCGTAAGAAGCGTAAAATTTATTTCCTTTGACCCATCCTTTGCCAATCTCGCTTTCGTTGGTACCGGTGTTGCTATTTTTTACACTGGCATTGAACTCGATGTAGAAAGACTTCATGCCTTTCATTTTGGTGGAAAGTTTGTCGAGTATCCCTTGTGCTTTGGCGTCTTGGGCCATAGCTTGGGTCGATAACAAGGTTGCGAATAGGAAAAGTATAAAGCGCATAAAATTGAATTTCGTTGCAAATATCACAAATTATGCCAAATCAGCGAAATCTTTGTGGGCGTCTTTGCATTATTCCACTACAATGAGCGTGTGATTTGAAATCAAAGTAGTGCTATGCAATTGAAGTAAGTAGGTGCCTGCTCTGATTTCTTGGGGTAAATATATTTCTTGACCGGCAGAAAAGCGCATGATTTCTTTCCCTTTCATGTCGATGAGTCTGGCCATTTCAATGTCCGAGCCTGAATAATTCACCAAACTACCGGGGCAAGCCGGATTGGGAAATATATTTCTTTGCGCTTTATTTGTTTGAGACAAACCTGCCATTGAACCAATATTGATGTTGTCCAGATAAAGGCAATTGCCCCAATCGCCGACATTTCTGAAAGCTATTTGAAGGTTGCCGACATTTGCAAATGTACTGAGGTCAACGGAGTCAGTGCGCCATTGGGCAGCAGAGGGGGTAAAAAAGCTTTGGAAATCTGGAGAAGTAGCTAGGTTTTCTCCGCCTTTGAAATACAACACTTGTTCGGTGGCAAAGCAGTCAGTTGATGCAACAACCTGCAGTGAGTCAGAATAGCCGCTGCCCCAGCGCGCATAGGCAACGTCAAAATACAAAATCGGTTGAATACTTAGGGCACTGGTTTCAATTGGCATGATCAGATCGTCAAAACTGCCTTGGGAGTCGATATCATAGTTGTTGAAATAGGTAGATTGGCTTGAATTTCCGAACCCACCCGCAGTGGTGGATTGCGCCCAAGTTCCGTTGCCGTTGTGGTCTTTTACAGTCCAGCCTTGAGGTAAAAACGCTTGCTGGAAATCTTCTTGTATGCCTGTTTGAAAATTAAAGAAATCTAAGTTAACATATAAAGAATCGGTATCGGTTTGGCCATTGGCGTCTGTAATTTGAAGAATAGCAAGATGCTGACCTGCATTTTGAAACAATACGGCTGGGTTTCTTTGTGTGGAGCTGCTCGGGCTTCCCGTAGGAAAAGTCCATTGCCAAGAAGCATTTTGATGGTTGATGAAAGAATAATCGTCGAAATAGAAAGAATCTACTGCACAAATTGCAGTTTTTTGCAGTTTATCAACAGTAATACGCGCTACAATTTGCGTAGGGTTTTCTACCAAATTGCTTTCGTAAATGCCTTTGCCATAGGTAGCTAAACGTATTTTATTGTCTCGGTAAAAAGGCTTCAGGATATTGCCATTTGTAAATAAAGGCAAGCCATTGTTCTCTACAGTGAAATTGGTTTGATTGTTTCGGTAGTAAACGGCTTTATTGGTGGCCACATAAATTCCACCATTTGTTCCGGTAATATAAACCAACGATTGAACAGACTCATTGTTGAGTAAACTACTCGTTAAATTTTCCCATGATCCGCCACCATTATTGGTTCTAAATACTTTAAAGCCATTTGCACCCGCAGGATACGCCAACCATAATTCTTGTGCATTCTGTGGATTGATCGCCAAAAGCATGCGGCTTGAGTTACCACTTGGAGTGGTCAATTGCGTCCAAGTAAGCCCAGCGTCGGTGCTTTTCCAGAGTTTGCCTGTGTTTCCACTTGCGGCTCTTTGATTGAGGTAAATGATTTGTGGATTATCGGAGGCAATTTCTATGTAATTGATTTTCTCATTGGGGTTTGCGCCAAATGTGTGAACGATCTCAAAACTAGCACCCATATCGTTGGTGCGGTATAATTTGTTTTCGAAACCCGTGTAGGCAATACTGTAGCAATTCGGATGAAAAACCAACTCAGTTGATTCTGCTGCCCAATAGCTTTCATTGGGGTTAATACCAAATGAAGCATTTTGGATGGCGCCGTCAAGTGTGGCTGGAATTCGCTTGCCATCGACGTCAGAATAGTAGGTCAACTTGTTGTCGCCCGGATTAACGTATCCCGTTGGGGCTTCGCCTCCACCTAATTCCAAGAAATTTCCAGCACCATAATTTTCATGATAGGCTAAATTCCCATTGTGATACAAACCACCTATCAAAACGTCCTCGTTCCAACCGTTGTCAAAACCCCAATAATCGGCGCCATGAACACCAGACATATAGAAGTCAGGTTGTGTGTTTACAAAATCGGAACTATGGTAAATTCCGCCGTCGGTAGTGATCCAAGTGTGGTTGCCAATAACCCGAAAATCTTGATTGTCTACATGTAAGTTCAGTGGCCCGCCTACATAACCAGAAACAGAAGCAAAACTTGTAGCGCCGTCTGTACTTCTGTAGAGGTTGAGCCCACCAATAAGCAATTCGTTGGCGTTGTTTGGATTGGCTACAATTGCGCAATTGTAAAATCCTTGATGGTAATTCCAAGTGGGTGTGCCCATTGCTAAATTCGGATGGGCAGTTGTGTAGGGGCCTCCAACCGGGCCATTTGGCAAAGACCAGGTCTGGCCACTATTGTTACTTCGATACAAACCAATGTAGCCGTAATCATTGGGTTTGGAATCACCAATCAAATAAGCATAGACGCGCTCAGGATCTGCTGCGCTTACAGCCAACCTGCCGCCCTCATCGATTCTTGCTGGATCTGTGGATGCGTACCAACCGGTATCTTGAAGGACCCAAGTCAAGCCCGCATCGTTAGAAACAAAAAACTCACAACGGATGAGCGTCGGATTGTTTTTCAAAAGATACAATGTATGAGTGGTTCCTGGCTTGGCTTTGATGTCATAGCAGCGATTGGTATAGAGTTGTGACCATGCCGAGCCTGCGTTGGAACTTCTGTAAAGTCCTTTTTCTGTAGCGGCTAAAATGATATTTGGATCGGATGGTAAAATGTAAATCTCGTTGACATTAAGCCCAGTAGAAGGTAAAGTGTTGGTCCAGTTCAGGCCGCCGTCGGTACTCAAGAATAGTCCTTTGTTTCCACCAGCAATAACGATGTTAGGATTGTTAGGATGCACTTCAATGGCCGAAACACCTGATCCGAAATCAATATTTTTAGAACTCAACACCCAATTGAGCCCGCCATTTGTGCTTTTATAAACCTCTCCGGGTTCTGTTCCACAATAACAAATGTTGGGTTGCGCCAAGCATTGATCAAAACTATAAATATTGGTTTGACCCGACCCCTGTGTCAGGCCTTCTTGGTAATTGGTAATCGGACCAACGATGGTCCAGTTCGTTGTTTTATTGGCAAGTTCTTGTTTTTTGAGGTATTGTTGATCATTTTCTTGAATGGTATTTTGATCAGGATAAACGATGAAGCCGGCGTCATTCACAAAGTACTGGTTGCGTCGGATCCAACGCTTGTAATATTGGGTATGGTAATTCTTTTCAAAAGTGTGCGTGCGGTAATAGTCTTGATAGGCGTTTTGAACTGAATATACATTTGGGTTGTCGTTGTACATTTGCTGCGCCCATGTAGGTAATTGACCTATTTCATGAGCGGATGGTTTTTGCATTTGTTGCGCAAACGAATAGCCACTCATGATTAAACAAAACAAAATAAGGGTGTGTTGCACTTTGGTCATATCAATAGAATAATGACCCCAATTTACGATTATTTATCCAATAAAGCGCGCTTTGAATGCAGGGTCTGGCAGCAGGCAACTTTGTTTTTTACCAAACCATTTATGCCTATTTTGTGCAATGATGTTATAAAGGAAATCACGTAAAAAGCGCGGTACGAACCATGCCAGTTGCGTGTAATGTAGTTTACCGAATAAATCTTTGTAAATAAACAAAACAGCCGCACTTCTTTGATGCCATTTGCCGTGTCTTAGGTAAGAAATACTATCTTCTTTGGCAATTTGAAGCCCTCGTTGATCAATTTCAGCAGGCAAACCTTGGTAAGAACTGAAATAAAATTGCGCGTTCTTATCTTTTTTCAGAATAAACTGGATAAAACGGTTGCACAAAATGCAGGTGCCGTCGTAAACAATGAGTTGCGCAGGTTTCACGCATTCTTCTTAACGGTAGACGAAAGTATTTTGGCGTCTTTGACTTTTTCGGCAAGAAGCGCCAACTGCAAAACTTCGGTCATTTTGTCGACATAATTGATTTTGAGTCCCTTGAGGTACACAGGCGCGATTTCGTCGACATCTTGTTTGTTTTTGCTGCACAAGATAAGTTCGGTAATACCTGCGCGTTTGGCTGCTAAAATTTTCTCTTTGATGCCACCAACGGGTAAAACATCTCCTCTTAACGTGATTTCTCCAGTCATGGCCAGGTTTTTCTTGACCTTTCTTTGGGTAAACAAGGACGCCAAAGCTGTTAGCATGGTGATACCTGCGCTTGGGCCGTCTTTAGGCGTAGCGCCTTCCGGAACGTGCACATGGACGTTGTAGTTTTCAAAGATGGCCGCATCGAGATCGATGAGTTCGTGGTGGCTTTTGAGGTATTCGAGGGCAATGATGGCGGATTCTTTCATGACATCACCCAGGTTACCAGTGAGCGATAACTTACCGTTTCCTTTGGACAATAGGCTTTCAATAAAAAGGATATCGCCCCCTGCGGCAGTCCAGGCCAGGCCAGTCACTACGCCAGCAACTTCGTTGTTGTCGTATTTGGTACGCGTTCGTCCGGCACCCAAGAAAGTAAATAAATCAGCGGCGCTGAGTTTAGGTTCAAAGGCTTCTTCCATGGCAATTTGCCGGGCACGGTTACGAACCAATTTGGCTACAATTTTATCGAGGCCGCGCACGCCAGACTCAAATGTGTAGGATTCGATAATTTGTTGCCAAAGTTTTTTATCGAGTAGGATGTCGTTTTTGGTGATGCCGTGGGCCGCTATTTGCTTTGGCAATAAATGCCTTTTGGCGATTTCTATTTTTTCTTCTAAGGTGTAACCATTGACCTCAATGATTTCCATGCGGTCTAGTAAAGGCCCTTGGATGCTTTGTAAGTTGTTGGCGGTGGCAATAAAAAGCACTTTTGAGAGGTCAAATTCGGTTTCAACGTAGTTGTCATAGAAATTGCCGTTTTGCTCGGGGTCTAAAACCTCCAACAGGGCAGAGGAGGGGTCGCCATGATTGCTGCGTCCGAGTTTATCTATTTCATCTAAAACAAAAACAGGATTGGCTGTTTCAGTTTTTTTTAGGTTTTGCATAATACGACCTGGCATGGCGCCAATATACGTTTTTCGGTGTCCGCGAATTTCGGCTTCGTCATGCAGACCTCCCAACGACATGCGCACATATTTGCGCCCAAGTGCTTCAGCAATGGATTTACCTAAAGAGGTTTTACCCACCCCCGGAGGCCCATAAAAACAAAGAATTGGTGCTTTCATGTTGCCTTTTAACTTGAGAACTGCCAGGTATTCTAAAATGCGTTCTTTGACTTTTTCCAGGCCGAAGTGGTCGCGTTCCAAAATGCGTTTGGCAATCTGGAGGTCTAGTTTGTCTTTGCTGTACACATTCCAAGGTAGGTCAAGCAATAAATCTAAGTAATTGAGTTGAACGGTGTATTCGGCCCCTTGCGGGTTCATGCGTTGCAATTTCTCAAGTTCTTTTTGAAACAGTTTAGCCACGCGCTCATCCCATTTTTTGTGTTGGGCGCGCTTTTCGAGTTCGCGGGCATCCTGAATTTGAGGGTTGTCGCCGAGTTCGTCTTGAATGGTGCGCATCTGTTGGTGCAAAAAGTACTCGCGTTGCTGTTTATCGAGGTCTTTGCGCACTTTATTTTGGATTTCATTGCGCATTTCGAGGAGCTGGGCCTCTGCGGTGAGGTGCTCCAAAACGAGCATGACGCGCTTTTTGATGTCCATTTCTTCCAACATGGATTGCTTTTTAGCGACATCAGCGTTCATGTTGGAAGAAATGAAATTGACTAAAAAGCTTGGGCTGTCGATGTTACCGATAGCAAATTGTGCCTCAGAAGGAATATTTGGACTTTCTCTAATAATTTGTAAAGCGAGGTCTTTAATGGTGTTGAACATGACCTCGAGCTCTTTGTTGGAGCTGTCTATGGGCGCTTCTGTAAGGATTCGAACTTTTGCTTTTAAGTAAGGTTCGGTTTGGGTCGCCTCAAGCATTTCAAAGCGGCGCTTGCCTTGAATGATGACAGTAGAGCTGCCATCTGGCATCTTGAGCATGCGAATGATTTGGGCAACTGTACCGATCGGATGCAAGTCGTCAAAAAGTGGTGACTCAACGTCTTGGTTTTTTTGGGAGACCACTCCAATGATTTTATTGCCGCGGTTGGCTTCTTGAATGAGTTTGATGGATTTGTCGCGACCAACGGTGATTGGAATGACAACTCCAGGAAAAAGCACGTTGTTACGCAAAGGTAAAATAGGTAGTTCTTCAGGATATTCCTGCTGATTCATGTGGGCCTCTTCTTCAGCAGTGATCAGTGGAATGAATTCCGCATCGGCATCGTAGCCAGATAAACCAAAAAGTCCTTGGTCAAAAATGTTGCTCATGGGTAAATTTATTTCGCGCGCTATTGGTCAAGATGTGTGCCAAAACTGTTCGGACTGCTAAAAAGTCAGTTATTGGCAATATGCTCAAAAATCTGGGCGTCTTGGGTAGTAAATTCTTGGTTTCTTCTGGCCATCATGGCAGCCGCAGCCTCTTTGGCTTTTGACAATTCATATTGCGCGTTTTGGCCATCTGAAAGCCATTGGAAAGAATCGATAAATTTGTCAGGAAAACCACTACAGAAAATATTGCTACTGACACCTACAACACTGGCGGTGTTGAATTGCACATTGATGGCAGATTTACTGTGGTCTCCCATGGTGAGCCCCATGAATAATTCATTGGTTTGAATTTGGGTTTGAGACGCGTAACAATAAGTACTTACTTTTCCGTAGTTATTCTTTAGGTTAGAGCAGTTGGTATCTGCACCAAGATTGCACCACTCGCCAATGAGGGCATTACCGATAAATCCGTCGTGTCCTTTGTTGGCAAAACCCTGAAAAATAGAGTTACTGACTTCGCCGCCGATACGGCATTCGGGCCCAATAGTGGTGGCACCATAAATTTTGGCACCCATTTTAATGACGGCGCCGTTTAAAATAGCCAACGGCCCTCTGAGCATGCTGCCTTCCATCACTTCTACATTTGGACCGATGTAAATTGGGCCAGTTGCTGTATTGAGGGTCGCACCTTCAATTCGAGCACCATCTGAAATAAAAAGTGCTGATGCAGCGCCTATCAATAGGTTAGAAGGCGAGAGCGTTTGTGATTTTTTTGCGTTTGTGTATAATTCAAAATCGCGACGCAATATGGAATCGTTCTTCAAGTATAAATCCCAACGATTTTCCAAGACAAGCAAATCCGAAGCTGTATATTCAAGAATGTTGGTTGCGTTCCCGTTTTGCGCCAATCGGATTCCGTTTTGAACCAAAGCCTCATTGGGGCCTAAGTTTTGAACGGCTAATGCAAATGTTGGATCTGGTATTATTTGCGCATTGATCCAAATTCCATCTATGGTAGGAAATTTAGCCTGAAGGTAGCTTTCTGTCTGATAACCAACGGTTGCATTGGGTAGCAGAAATTGCCATCTTTCCGAATTGGTAAAAAGGCCACAGCGCAACTCGGCCAAAGGACGCGTCAGCGTAAGTGGCGCAAAGCGCAAGTGAAGGTGGTTATCGGAGAGCAGAAGATTCATGCGATTCGTTTTTTGTGGTAACAAAGCTACTCAAGTAAAGCAAAACAAAAGTAAGCAAGCCATTTATCAATAGCATTTCGTTGCCAAATTGATAGCCTTTCCAAATGAGATCGGCGTTTTTACTGAGCCAATAACAACAAAGCGGAGCAGCAAGTACGATAAAAGGTATGGCTTGGGAAGCCGGCTGTTTTTTGGTTAAAATGCCAAAGGCAAACAAACCAAGTAAAGGGCCGTAAGTGTAGCCAGCGATCAAGAAAATAAGATTGACAATGCTTTTATCGTTGTACCATTTAAACAGAAAAACCAAAAGCGTGAAGAGCACAGCAAAACTGAGGTGCACAATTTTTTTGATGCGCATGCGCTCTAATTCTGGGAGGTTTTTGCGTTCAAAACCAATGATATCGAGGCAGAAAGAGGCGGTTAAGGCGGTAATTGCGCCATCGACAGATGGAAACAAAGCAGAAATGAGGCCAATTATGAAAATAATAAAGACACCGCTTGGTAAGTAGGACTGGATGATTTTTGCGAAGAGGTCGTCTGGGGCGATTTCCAGGCCGTTTTGAATGGCAAAGTAGCTTAAAATACTGCCTAATAAAAGAAATAAAGCATTGACAATAAGCAAGGTAAAACTAAAAACCACCATATTTTTTTGGGCGTCTTTTAAGGTTTTGACGCTGATGTTTTTTTGCATCATTTCTTGATCAAGGCCGGTCATGGCGATGGTGATAAAAGCACCACCGATAAAATGTTTCCAGAAATAGTCCGCTTTTGATGGATTCCAAACGGTTAGTTGGGTGAGTTGCTGGTTTTCTAGATGTTGCCAAAGTTGCCCCCAAGACAAGTCTAATTTTTGCTGCAACGAGACAATACAAACTACGAGCGCCAATAGCATAAAAAAAGTTTGCAAGGTGTCGGTCCAGACGATTGTTTTAACGCCGCCTTTGAGGGTGTAAGCTAAGATCATGAGGATGATCAACAAGGTTGAATGCCAAAATTGCAGGCCAATTGGTTCAAATACAAAAAGCTGCAATACATTGATAACCAAATACAAACGAACAGTTGCACCGAGTGTGCGCGATAGAATGAAATAACCAGCGCCCCATTTGTAGGCGTTTAAACCCAAGCGCAATTCGAGGTAACGGTAAATTGAACTGAGGTTGTGCTTGTAATAAAGAGGCAAGAGCACGAATGCGACGACGAAATACCCTGCAAAAAATCCTAAAACCAATTGGTAATAATGCCAGGCACTCGCGCTCACGGCACCTGGAACAGAAACAAAAGTAACACCAGAAAGAGAGGTGCCGATCATGCCAAAGGCAACTAAAAACCAAGGGCTTTTTTTGTCGCCAGTAAAAAAACTGTGGCTACTGGCATTCTTGGAGCTAAAGTAAGCGATGGCTAAGAGCAGGCCGAAATAGAACAACAAGATAAGAGGCAATACAACTTGATTCATAAGGTAAAAATAAGCTAAAGCACTATATTTGCCTCAAAAAAATACGTATGGAACTCATTTTTGTGGTTATTTCATTTTTAATTGCCCTTTTGGCTATTGTAGCGGTCGTTTATTTATTTGTCAAGCGCCAGCACGATGCCAGTCTGATGAGCTTGCAAACAGAATTAAGTGCCCAGCGTCAAAATTATTTTTTACCGAGCAAACTAGAAGCTTACCAACGTTGTATTTTGTTGCTAGATCGCATTTCACCTGCCAACTTAACCTTGCGCATCTTGCAAGTCACTCAAAATGCCCGCACCCAACAGACACTTTTAATTAAAACGGTTCGTGACGAATTTGAGCACAACATTGCCCAGCAACTCTTCATTTCTCCTATGGGCTGGCAAATGCTTGTTCAGGCCAAAGAAGAAGTAACGAGGGTTATAAATATGGCTGCCAACACCTTAGAAGCAGAGGCAAGCGCCACTGATTTGGCAGCAAAAATTTTAGAAATAGCGGCGCAAGTAACGCCGTTTCCGACAGAGATTTGCCGTGCTTATTTACAAGAAGAATTTCAAAGATTTAGCGCTTAATTAAGCGTCTTTGGAACCTTTCTTAAGTCTCTCATTGACCACAGCAACGAGCATTGGCAATAAAGAAAGACCAATAATTCCAAAGATGACGGTCTCAAAATTTTGCCTTACGATGCTTAAGTTACCGAAAAAGTAACCCAAAAGTGTTAAGCCCACAACCCACAGACATCCTCCAAAGACATTATATTTAAAGAAAATCGGGTAGCGCATATTTGCCAAGCCTGCCGTAAAGGGTGCAAAAGTGCGCACTATCGGGACAAAACGCGCAATGATGATCGTTTTGGAACCATGCTTTTCAAAAAACGCTTGTGTTTGTTCAAGGTGCTTGTCTTTGAGTAACTGATAGCGGCCTATTTTCATTTTAGCTAATTGCTGACCGTATTTTTGACCAATCCAAAAATTGAGTGCATCACCTAAAATAGCTGCAGCGATGAGTAATGCAAGTACCACAAATAAATTCAATTGTGCTATTTCATTGTCTATTTGAACGCCTGCGCAAAATGAACCAGCGGCAAAAAGAAGGGAATCTCCAGGTAAGAGCGGCATAACCACCAATCCAGTTTCCACAAAAACAATTAAAAACAAAATGGCATAAACCCATATGCCGTAGTCCTGTATAAACAAAAACAGATAAGAATCAATATGGAGGATAAAGTCGAGCAGATGTAAAAGCGTAGCCATTTATTGACAAGTAATTTGAGGTGCATTTTGAGCAATCCAGGCATTGATTCCGCCGTCCAAAACAAAAATATGCGTGGCATTAAACTCCGTTTCAATAAAGTTGGCAAGCGCTTCGGCGCGTTTTCCGGACTGACACATTAAAATGATTTGCTCGTAAGAATCGAGCGAAGGGTATTTTGCGGCAAATGACGCCATTGGAATAGCCAAACAATCAATTTTGCAATTGAGCAGTTCATAGGGCTCTCGGATATCGACAAGCACACATTTCGTAGAATCTTGGAGCGCTTTAAGAGCAGCCTCTGGACTGAGTGTTTTCATTAATGAGCTTATTTTAAGCAAAGATAAAAGACTTGTTCAAAAGCATTCTATTTTTTGCCTTTGCTTTTTGGCTTTTATACCTAGTTTGAAATCTTTGTTATTCGCAATTTCAATTTCGACATTGTTTAAATGAAAATGATAAGTGCCTGGTTTGATTTGTTGGTACGTAAGATGACAGTTTTGCTTCATTTCCAGCGCCTCAAGTAAAAACGCCACTTTTTTTCTCGGTTGAAGCCCAATAGCCAAAGCGCGGTTACCATTTTTATATAAAATGAGCTTTTCTTGTTTTAAATAAAAAACCCTTTCGTTGTAAAAAAGCAATTGTTTTTGGTGTGTCATCCAGAGCAAACAAAATAAAAAGCCCGATTTGAGCCAAAAGATTCGAATTGCAAATAAATGGTAGAACCAAAAATAAGTCAGGATCCAAAAGAGCGCCACCCACCAAAATGGCACGGCGATCCCTTTGGCGAGCGCTCCAGGAGCTTCACTAAAAATACGCATGATCCAAAGCATGAACTCGATGGCATTTTGAAGCAGTTTAGCACTTAGTGTATCGACAAGGGGTAGCAATTGTAAAATCGGAAAAAACATGCCTAAAATTAATACCAGACTTGAAAGGGTCATCAACAGCAAATTTGCGATTTGTGCGTAGTTTGGGTAAACATGAAAATGATACAAGCTGAGGGGTAGGGTAGTGAGTGTGGCAGCAAGCCCCAGTGCTGTTCCTGCCCATAGCGATTGGAGCCAAGACCAACGAAATGTACACCAAGATAAAATCAAATCGTAGTATAAATAGATGCCGATCATTGCTAAATAAGAAAGCTGAAATCCTAAATCGAATAAATAACCTGGGTTATAGACTAATAAACAGAATGCTGAGAAAAAAAGTGCGGATAAATTGCCCATTTGTCTTCCTGAAAACTGGCTAATCAACAGGACGCTATACATAAATACACTTCTTAGAACAGAGGCAGACATTCCCGTTAAAAAGGCATAGTACCAAACAATACACAATACAAAAATCAAAGCTTGCTTTCTGCCGATCCAATTGAAAAACAAACCAAGCAGTTTTAGAAGCGCCATTATCAGTAGCCCAATATGCATTCCTGAGACGGCCAAAATGTGCATCGTACCCGTAACCATAAAATAGGTGCGCAGCCGCTGATCAATTCCATCGCGTTCACCTAAAATAAGTGCCCTGCCAACAGCCTCGGCATTCGAATGCATTCCTTTTTTGAACAATGAGGATAGCCGTTCCCTGAAGCCCAATAATTTTTCGGACCATGAGCGCTTTTGCGGGCTTTTTATTGCGGTTAGTTGGTTTTGAGCAACAAACGCACGGTGCCCAATGCCTTGCAGCTCATAGAAGCGTTCTTGATCAAATGCGCCTGGGTAAAGTTCGTTTTCAATTTGTTCGATCCGACAACTCAATTGATAATAACAATTTGTATGTAACTTTTCTTTGGACTGCACATAACAAAGTAGGGGCAGTGCTATTTTTTGATGCTTTTCGATAAAATAGAAAACACCCTTGCATTTGGTGAGTTTCTCTTTTGGTTCTATTTGCTGAATCTTAAATACGCCATTTTTTACGTGTTGAGATCGAAAGGCTTTTCGTGTTCTGTATTCTTGTTGATTGAAGAATTGACAATAAAAACCGAGCGTGAGAAACAAAATAAAGATGCCCATTTGCTTTGTCAACTTAATGAGCAAGAGCAAAAAACCAATAAAACTAAAAAACATAAAAAAAGAAAGGCTCTTGTCCGTTAAATTACGGTAGTCGGCCAGATAGATGCCCGAAATAAAAGGCAATAAAAGCAAGAAAATATGCCACTGCTGCTTGGTGGCAATGACTTCGGTTGAAGGTTGCATAGGCAGGTATTAGAGGTAGAATTTTCCTGCCTTAAATTTGATTTTTTCAGTAAGTAAATGTGGCCGAATGAGCACTTCTAAATCGTTTTTTGCGCATTCAAAGTGGTTTTGTAAATCTTGTAAACTTTTGGGCTCGGTAAGAAAAGCGAAGAGGCTTGATTGGTTGAGCATCTCACTTTTGCAAATATCGCATTGCCCACAAGGCAAGCTATTTTGACCAAAGTAAGCAATAAGCTGCTGGGCTCTACAGCTGCGCACTTTGCAATAGTTTTGCATCGCGTCTAGCTTTTGCTGGGCGGCTTGCTTTCGCTCCAAATAAATGCTTGATTTGAGTTCAAAATAAGACGATGGAAGGCGTTCTTGATTGAAATAAATTTGTGGCAAGGTGCTCTTCTTGCTGAGTTCTATGATTCCGTTTTTTTGCATGAAGGTGAGTTGTTCATACAAACGCGATTCGTTGGTTTTTAGTCTTTGAATGAGTTTGTCTTCATGAAGAACAGTCATGTGCTCAAAGATGCCCGGATAGGTGCGCACAAGGGTGGTGCAAAGTTGGTAATACGCTTCATTTTGAACCTGAAAATTGTACAGAACTTCGTTGTTGACAATAAACTGCAAACGCGTAGGCTGATAAAAGCCATCTGAAAGAGTGAGGTTGCCATTTTGCTCCAATAATTTGAGCGCATAATAGACTTCGTTGTCTGGAAGTTCAAATGTGCGGCAAAAGTGTTTGAGGTCGAAGTCGTAGCTCTCGTCTTTACCAGCACCCACCGCGATTTTGAGGTAGTTGCAAACCGCTCTGTATACAAAAGTAACGCTTTCCGCACTTGGAAATGTTTGGTCTAATTGCCGTTGCATTTTTTCGAAATCCTTGCTTTCGTATAGCAACAAAGCATAAGCGGCTTGGCCATCACGGCCGCCCCGACCCGCCTCTTGAAAATACGCTTCTGGCGATGTAGGTATTTCGTAGTGCAATACAAAACGAACGTCTGGCTTGTCAATTCCCATTCCGAACGCATTGGTAGCTACCATGATTTGCGTGTTGTTGTTGAGCCAATTATTGAGCGCAGCACTTCTTTGTTCGGCGTTGAGGCCTCCGTGATAAATACCAACGCGTAGCCCGTTGTTGTGTAAAACGAGTGCCATTTCTTTAACCGATTTTCTGGTCTGGCAGTACACAATTCCGGTTCCGGTTTCGCGTTTGCAAATGGCTACAATTTCTTCAGGCTTTTGCGCTACCTGCTGTACCCGATATCGCAAGTTTGGCCGTAAAAAATCTGCTTCTAAAACGCGCGCAGTTGACATGCCAAGTTGCTTGAGAATGTCTTGCTGAACTGCTTTGGTGGCTGTAGCTGTGAGTGCCAATACGGGAACTTCAGGTTGCAGTTTACGCAATTTTTCAATTTGACGAAAAGCAGGCCTGAAATCATGTCCCCACTCAGAAATACAATGCGCTTCATCGATCACGAGTAATGATATCTTCATGCGTTTGAAGCGCTCTATAAATAAGGAAGATTGGATGCGCTCTGGCGATGTATACAAGAAATCTAAACCGCCGAAGCGCGCGTTGTCTAGAATCTGATCGATTTCTTTATAACTGAGCCCGCTGGTTATGGCTTTTGCGCGCAAACCGCGTTTTTGTAAGTTATCAACCTGATCTTGCATGAGTGCAATTAAGGGTGAAATGACCAAGCAAAGGCCATCTCGTTGCAATCCGGGCACCTGAAAACAAATGGATTTACCACCTCCCGTTGGCAACAGCGCTAATATATCTTCGCCTTCAAGTGCCGCTTTGACAATCGGTTCTTGGCTCGGTCTGAATGCAGTAAAGCCCCAATGTTTTTGGAGGAGTTCAAGGGCTTGGGCGAAGGCATGCATAATACAAAGTTAAGGATTGCTTTTAATAAGGTCAATAAGTTGTGTGCTCGGCGATTTAGTGGTATATTCGCGCATCAATTAACGCTTATGTCTGGAGTTTCAGTACAATTTCCCGTCACCCACAACACCAATAGCAACCTTGCCAACGTCGATTGGGACAACCTACCATTTGGTAAAATCTTCGCCGATCATATGTTCGTCATGGAATACGCAAATGGTGAATGGCAACAAGGAGAAATCTTGCCTTTTGGTCCAATTGCCATGCATCCGGCAATGTCTGCCATTCACTATGGTCAGTCCATTTTTGAAGGCATGAAAGCTTACCGAAATTTAAACGACGAAGTTGTCTTATTCAGACCTGAGCTCAATGCGCACCGTTTTGCCGAGTCAGCAGCTCGCATGTGCATGCCTGAAGTCCCTGAAGAACTTTTTTTAGAAGCTGTCAAACAACTCGTGGCACTAGATGCAGCTTGGGTTACCAATAAACCAGGCTACGCGCTGTATATCCGTCCGTTTATGTTTGCCACTGACGAATTTGTCGGTATCAAACCTTCAGACACTTACAAATTTGTCATTATTAATTCGCCGGTTGGTGCGTATTACGCAGAGCCTGTTCGCGTTAAAATCGAAGAGCATTACACCCGCGCCGCCGTCGGTGGTGTTGGTCGTGCAAAAGCAGCTGGCAACTATGGTGCATCGTTATTTCCTGCCAAGCAAGCCCAACAACAAGGTTACCATCAGCTGGTCTGGACCGACGCCAAAACCCATACTTTCATAGAAGAGTCTGGCACCATGAACATCATGTTTGTCATCAACAATACGCTCATTACACCTTCCGAAGATGCAGATACTATTCTAAGAGGAACCACCAAGCGCACTGTACTTGAATTAGCGGCTGCCTGGGGAGTTCCAATCGAAGAACGCCCGGTAACTGTTTTGGAAATCATAGAAGCTGCTAAAAATGGCACACTACAAGAAGCGTTTGGAGCCGGAACCGCTGCAACAATAGCGCCCATTGCCATTATAGGCTACCGCGATGAAAAACTTGAGTTGCCAGCTTTGGAAACCAGAGAGCTCTCTTTAAAAATCAAAGCACACCTCGACGGCATCAAATCTGGAGCTATTGCAGATACCCATCATTGGGTTCAAAAAGTTTGCTAATTTGTGAAAAAAGTACAAAAGAAGCATCTTTGGCATATGCGCCATATTTGTTTGTTTCTTTTGTTTTTCAATTGCCTTTTCCTAAAAGCACAAGCGCTTGTATTGACTTTCAAGGACCAAAAAACCAATGAGCCGATCCCAAATGTGCAGTGCCTATTGGTTGTGAAGAAAGACACGCTCAGGGATTTTAGTACCCAAATTGGCAGCGTCGTTTTTCTTCTGAATCAATTGAAGGAAGTTGCTCAATTAACCTTGACTTTTGCGCACCCCATTTACCAAGAGGGCCAAAAACAGCTGCTTTTTGATCCTCGAAAAGACACCAATCAATTCACTTTTTACCTCAAATCGACACGCATACAAGAAACGCCGGGTATTACAGTCAAACCTAATCAGCCCGATACCGTATTTGCTTCCAAAACCTATAGTGTTGCTGACTTTGAACTGGGTTCAGCTGGTGAGCTTTATCTTTTGACCTACGAAAAAAACCTGCTTAAAGAGGCGCAATTGCAGTGTGTTTGGAATGACACCACCCTTTTCTTACAGCAAATACCCGAGCGTGCAATTGCGCTCAAACGCGATTTTCGTGGAAATATCCACGTAGAAACCGATCAACTCATGTATGGCATCAAACGCCAAGATTCCACACTTGTGCTGGGTACGATACCTAAAGACTATTTTTTCAAATATATCGCACCAATTGTAGACACCAGTCTGACCCGCCAGTTTTACTCGAGCTATATGGATATTTACCCTGCGTTTGAGTACGGTGCCGTGGACCTCTTGGACTCAAGTTATAAAGCCATTTTACACATTCAAGACGACCTCATGATGGAACTTTACCGTTCCGAATACAAATGGGTCGACGTACGAACCAAACTCTGGGCGAAAAACTTAGAGAATCAAACAGGAATAGATGCCGAAATCTACGTTGGCGCCAATGTATTTACGCAGTCTTTGTATTACCAACCTGTGTATGCCCCTTTGTTTTTGGTGAGAGATACAATTTACATTTTCGACTACCCTAAAGACATGCTGAGGGTTTTTTCAATCGATGGCAAACTCATCAAGTCTATTCCTATCTTTCATCATTATCAGGCCAAACAAACGGGTTTTCAAAAGAACCTACAACAAGATAGAAAAACGGGTAATATTTATGCTGTATATGAGCAAGAGGGGCATTTTTATGTGGGTTTGATCAATTTACAAACCGGGCAAATCTATCAAAAAGTGAGGCTTGCATACCGATACGTAGAAAAGGTGCGCATTCATGACAACGCCGTTTATTTTATTTACCGACCTTTTGAATCCACTCAAAAAAAATTCCTCTACAAGCAAAAACTCCCCGTTAGACCGCATTAAGGATGCAAAATAAGCTGAATAGAAACGGGTAGGTGATCAGAGTAGCCGCCTAGGTATTTTGGACCAGCATATGTTCTGTTGGGAACCGTTTGGCCTTTGTATTCTGTCAGTAAAAAGGGGAAGCTATGAATGCTGCCGCTCTCTTTTTGAATTTGAAGTTTGCCCTCGAACGCATTGTTAGAAACCATCATGTGGTCAAGCACCTCCCATTCATTCTTGTAATTGTAAGACCCGCCAAAAGCACCACTTGATTTGGTAATGAGCGGCGTGAGTTTTTGTGCAACCAACTGAGGTCCAGCATCGGAAGGATGGTCATTTAAATCTCCCATAAAGATAATTTTTGCCTTTGGCTCGTTCTTTTGAATGGAGTCAATAAATTGGGTAGCCATTTGGGCGGCTTTGAGTCTCCTTGGTGCACTTTCATCGATTCCGCCTCTGCGGCTGGGCCAATGATTGACCATGACGTAGAGTGTTTCTTTTTTGTATTTGAATTTTGACCAAACGATGTCTCTAGAACTTGGAATGGTGTCTCCGGGTAGGGTAAAACGGATATTCCCCGAAGATTTTAATTGAAGTAAGTCTTGCCGATACAGCAAGCCTACATCGATGCCGCGGGCGTCTGGACTTTCGTAATGGACAATTCCGTAGCGTTTATCCGAACCGACCAAATCAGTCAGCACACTTTTGTTTTCAATTTCACAAACACCCATAATGAGTGGCATTTGCAGTTCGGTCATGACCTGTCGAATATGTTGAATTTTTGCGTTGTATTTTTCTGTGTTCCAATTACTGGCGGCACCGGGCAAAAACTCAGCGTCGTCGTTTGGCCCGTCGATGGTATCAAATAAGTTTTCGACATTATAAAAGGCCACCGTTTGTATTTGCTGGGCGGTGGTACTTACACTGAAGAGCAAAAACAAAAGGAAAAGCTGTTGTTTGATCAGGGTTCGTACGTTTTTCATTGTCTTGAATTTGCAGTTAGTTATCAAATTTATTTCACATTCTTGAACCGAATGTGTGATTCAAAAATCTTTTCTTTTTTTTATGGGATTTTTTGAGCAGCACTACCAACTGCCGCCAGATCCGCCGCCGCCAAAGCTACCACCTCCAAAACCGCCAAAGCCGCCTCCAGATGAACCCCCACCAAAACCACCACCTCCGCTGTAGCCACCAAAATAAAAGAAGCCAGGCCCGCGACCTCTGCCGCCTAAAGTTGTGCCGCCACCACCGCGTTTGATCAATAAATAGAGCACCAGTAAGACGACAATTAATGCAAAAATACCTCCGATTTTGTCATATTTATGAATTTCGTCACGATAGCTTTTTTCGTTGATTTCGCCTTTGGCCAATCCAAATAGCACATCGAGGGCTTGGTTGATGCCTGCTGCATAATCGCCTTCTTTGAATTTTGGGAGAATTTCGTGTTGCACGATGTCATGACAAGCCAGGTCGGTAATAGCCGCTTCAAGACCTCGGCCGGGCGCTAGAAAAACGTGTCGGCCGCCCAATTCTTCATTGGGCTTGATTAAAAAAACCAAACCGTTATTTTTATCGGCTTTTCCGACGCCCCATTGTTCGCCGATTTCAGTGGCGTAATGCCAGGGTTCGTCGTAGTTGATGTCATCGACAATGACAATGGTGATTTCGTTGCTGGTTTCTTGCTCAAATTGATCGAGTCTTTGCTCGATTTTTGCCATTTCTTCAGCACTCAGAATGGGTAATTGGGAATAATTATTTAAAAAGCGAGGAGGAGTCTTTGGCTGTGGATATTGCCCGTAGAGTTGAAGGCTTAAAAAGCTCGCAAACAATATAAAGAGTAGTGATTTTTTCATCCGAAACTGATGTCGTTAGAGAGTTCATTTTGATCGCCAGCTAGCGGTGGAAAAAATTCGGCAAGTTTTTGGCCAGCGTGTAAAATACCCTCGGACAAGCCTTCGGTAAGCTGCTTTTTTTGAAAGTGTTTCAGCATGCGGTCTCGGACGCTATCCCAGAAGTTATTTGGCACCAAAGCGTCTATGCCGGCATCGCCAATAATGGCAAATTTCTGGTCTTGGACGGCAAGGTAAATCAGGACGCCATTGCGTTGTGCGGTTTGTTGCATGCCCAACTGATGAAAAACTTCAATGGCACGTGCAACTGGATCTTTTGGGCAAGTGGCCTCTAGGTGTACACGCAATTCGCCACTGGTGGCTTGTTCGGCGGCTGCAATGCTTTGGAGCACCTTTTGTTGGTCAATAGCGTCGAGCATTAGAACTTTACCTTTGGGGCATTTTCAGCACCGGCTGCCGCTGCGAATCCATCTTTTCTTGGGAACTCTTCTGCGTTTAAGAAGAAACGTGCAAAAAAGCCGCGGATATGGGTGTTGTATGCTTTCACAGCTGAATTATAGTTGTCGCGTTCTGTTTTGATACGGTTTTCTGTGCCTTCTAATTGGCTCTGTAACTGACTGAAATTTTCAGTGGATCGAATTTGTGGATACGCTTCGTAAGCCAAATTGATGGCTGTGTTGATTTTGCGCCCCATGAGTTCGAGGTCTTGAGGTGTTTTGGCGCCAACAATTCCAGCGCGTGCTTGGGTGACTTGCGTGAGGATGTCTTTTTCGTTGGCGGCGGCTCCTTTGACGGTTTCCAACAGATTTGGAATAAGATCGGCACGGCGCTGGTAAGCAGATTGTACATTGGCAAATTTTTCATCGAGACCTTCTTGTAGGCCTACGGCTTTATTATACATATTGTAGTAGCCTAGAAAAAGGAACAAGAGCAGGGCGCCTATGGCAGCCAATACGACATAAATTGGTTTCATTTTTACGATATTAATTGTTTGGTTTGTCTGTGCAAATTATGTTCCAAGTTACAAAAATGACACAATGGCAGTTTTTTTTCGCTTTGTTTTTTTTGATGTTGAAAACTTTTGATTATTAATTCGTCATTTTATTGTTTAATTATTAATCAATATTGTTAATTTTACAGCACCAACCAATCGAACTTTTATTGTTTCACTTTTTAACTGACAGTGCCTATGGCTACGCGTCGTTCGATTGTTCATATGGACCTCGACACCTTTTTTGTTTCTTGTGAGCGCTTGCTAGACAGTCGCTTAAATCAAAAACCTATTCTCATTGGCGGCACCAGTGAAAGGGGAGTAGTCGCCTCTTGTAGCTATGAGGCCCGCCGTTTTGGCGTGCGCTCTGGTATGTCCATGAAAATGGCCAAAGAACGCTGCCCAGAAGCCATTTGCATCAAGGGAAATACCCAAACCTACAGCAAATTCTCTAGAATGGTTACCGACATCGTCAAAGAAGCGGCTCCCGTCTATGAAAAAACATCCATAGACGAATTCTACATTGACTTCACGGGCATGGACCGCTTCTTTGGCATCTGGACCTACGCCTCCGAACTACGCCACCGCATTATCAAAGAAACAGGGCTGCCTATTTCGTTTGGCTTGTCTGAAAACAAAACGGTTTCTAAAGTAGCTACCGGAGAGGCAAAACCCAACAACCAACTTCACATTAACTACGGTGCCGAAAAAGAATTTTTGGCACCGCTTTCCGTTCAGAAAATCCCATTGGTAGGCCCCAAAACCTATCAAACACTTTGCAGCTTAGGCGTTAAAAAAATCGGCACCCTACAAGCGCTGCCACTCGAGCTCGTAGAACAAGCACTCGGAGAAAACGGCCGGCATATTTGGTCTAAAGCCCAAGGCATAGACCGCAGCCCTGTAGAGCCCTACAACGAACGCAAATCGATTTCCAACGAGCGCACCTTTCATCAAGACACCACAGATATTGCTAAGCTGAGCGGCATCCTGGCCGCTATGGCCGAAAACCTCGCTTTTCAACTCAGGCGTGCCGGAAAACTAGCCGGCACTGTCACCGTTAAGGTCCGTTATGCAGACTTCCAAACCCAGACCCTCCAACAACAAATCCCTTACACGTCTGCAGACCACGAACTACTGCCGTTGGTGCAAGAACTTTTTAAGCGGCTTTACCAACGGCGCGTTTTAGTGCGCCTCATCGGTGTGCGCTTTAGCGGGCTGGTAGGTGGCGCACACCAACTTCAGCTCTTTGACCAAGACCTCTCTTATCCTGCACTTTATAAAGCGCTCGATCATATCCGAGAGCGCTACGGAGACCGTGCTATCTTGCGGGCCGCAGGCCTAGAAGCGCGCAGCATTGGCCACTACAATCCTTTTGACGGCGAGCCGCCTATTTTACTTGCCAATCGCAGTATTTAAAACCCAAACAAAGGTCAGTAAATGCGCGCGCACTCTTGTTTCAGTTTAGGCTACGGCATCTTAAAGCCCGAAGAACTTGTCGGTTGGGCCTTGCAAAACGGGCATCAGCAACTTTTGCTCACAGACATCAACCACACCGGTTCTGGCTTGGCATTTGTGCGTGCTGCCCAAAACAACGGTCTTAAGCCCTTGCTGGGTCTAGAGCTGCGCAACGGCTTTACGCAAATAGCGACCATCATTGCCCGCAACAACACCGGTTTTCAAGAACTCAATGCGTATTTAACGGCACACTTGCTTGGCGCAAAGCCGTTTGTTTTGCCGCTGCCCTCCTTTGAAAACTGTTGGGTTTGGTATCCATTGCAGCAACATCCACCTGCACTGAGCCCTCATGAATTCATTGCGGTTCAGCCCAGTCAAATCATCCAGTGGCAACGTGGGCAGCGGCTTTTTGAAAGTCACCAATATGTAGCCGACATCCCCATGAGCTTTCGGCATAAGCGCGATCACAACACCCACCGCTTGTTGCGCGCCATTACCAACAACTGTTTGCTCTCCAAGTTACCGCAACAAGAACAAGCGCCGCCCACCGAAAAATTCCTAAATGCTACGCAGTGCGCAAGTGCTTTTGCGGCGGCGCCCGAGTTACTAACCAATACCCAGGCTTTACTTGCGCAATGCCATATTCAATTTGATTTCGGCGAAGCTGCTGCACCCCAACAACCCCAACACCTGTTTGGCTCTAAAGACGCAGACCAACAGCGCCTCAAAGAACTTTGTGCAGAAGGCCTCAGCTACCGCTACCAAACCATCACCGATGAAATCATTGCACGCATCGAAATGGAGATCGACGTAATCACCGAAAAAGACTATTTATCTTATTTTTTGATTACCCATGACTTCACCTCTTATGCAAGAAGTAAAGGGTATTTTTATGTGGGGCGGGGTAGTGGAGCCAATAGCATTGTGGCGTATCTCTTGCGCATTACCGACGTCGATCCGCTGGAACTCGATCTCTATTTTGAGCGCTTTATCAACTTGTATCGCAAAAATCCGCCAGATTTTGACATCGATTTCTCTTGGAAAGACCGCGACGACGTCGTTCGGTATATCTTTGAACGCTATCCGAACACCGCTTGGCTTTGTACCTATAGTACTTTTCAGTACCGCGCTTGCATCCATGAACTGAGTAAAGTTTTTGGGTTGCCCGCAAACATCAGCAAAACACTCAGTAGAGGCAAGGGAAGTATAGCCGAGTTTTCTGAATTGGGAGCGCTTGTTTTGCGCTACGCCAAATACATAGAAGGCTTGCCTTCGCACCTGAGTGTACACGCTGGTGGAATTGTCATTAGCCATGCGCCACTCACCGTTTTTTCGGCTTGTTTTTTACCTCCAAAAGGCTATCCCTGCACTCAGTTTTCTATGCTAGAAGCCGAAGACGTTGGTCTCTACAAATTTGACGTTCTCAGCCAACGTGGGCTTGGTAAAATTGCCGAAGCACTACAACTCATTGGGCAAAACACACCCAAAGACCAACTCCCCGATATTCACAACATCCAAGCACTGAAGCAAGACCCTAAAATTGCGCTGTTTTTACGTCGTGGCTGGGCCCTTGGTTGTTTTTATGTGGAGTCGCCCGCCATGCGCATGCTGCTCATTAAACTTCAAGTAGACAACTACTTAGCGCTCGTGGCAGCCAGTTCGATTATTCGTCCGGGCGTGTCTCAATCTGGCATGATGCGCGAGTACATTTTGCGCCACCGAGATCCAGTGCGCCGCAAAGATATCCACCCCTTGCTATTGGCGCTCATGCCAGATACCTATGGTGTCATGGTTTACCAAGAAGATGTCATTAAAGTAGCACATTATTTAGCTGGCCTGAGCTTGGCAGAAGCCGATGTCTTAAGAAGGGGAATGTCCGGAAAATTCAGGTCCAGAACCGAATTTTTACGCGTTCAGGAGCGCTTCATGGCTTCTTGCCTCAAAAGAGGCCATGCGCCCGAATTTGCCAGCAGCATCTGGAAACAAATCGAGAGCTTTGCAGGCTATGCTTTTTCAAAAGGACACTCGGCTTCTTATGCGGTGGAGAGCTACCAAAGCCTATACCTCAAAGCACACTATCCTCTGGCTTACCTAACTGCTTGCATCAACAACTTCGGCGGCTATTACCGCACCGAAATTTATGTGCACGAAGCCAGGCGCTTTGGCGCACAAATAGAAGCACCTTGCATTAATGAGGGGGCTTACAATTGCGTTTTAATAGGCCAACGCCTGCTTCTGGGTTTCAACCTGGTAGCGGGCATCGAAGTATTGCTCATCGAAAAAATCGTCGCAGAGCGCACGCAAAATGGCTGCTTTTCCGATCTTGAAAATCTTTTAAAAAGAATCTTTATACCCCTTGAACAACTCAGTATTCTGATTCGAGTAGGGGCGCTGCGTTGTTTTCAACAGCCCAGAAAAGCGTTGCTTTGGCAGGCACACTTTTACCAACACAAACACCGAAACCAAGCTTCTAAGACCGAACTATTTGAAATCAAGCAAAAAAAACAACCCCTCCCTGAACTCGAGGAACACCCCTTAGAAATCACTTTTGAACAATTCGAACTTTTAGGCTTTCCGCTCTGCGACCCTTTTTCACTCTTATTGCAGCCGCTTCCGAGCTCATATGTTTTGGTTCAAAATTTTCATCATTATATCGGAAAAGAGCTCCTTACATTTGGCTACCTGGTGAGTATCAAGCAGACCAAAACCAGCAAAGGCGATACCATGTGTTTTGGTACCTTTCTAGATCCTTCAGGTGCTTTTCTGGACACCGTTCATTTTCCACAAGTTGTAGCGCGTTATCCATTTTATGGCAAAGGAATTTACCGCATTACCGGAAAAATCACAGAAGAGTTCTCCTATTTCACCTTAGAAGTAAACACCATGGAAAAACTGCCATTTGCCGAAGATGTGCGGTTGGCGCTATAGCACCCGAACCCCGTCCACTAAAGCAATGCGTTCCAATGCGGGGGTGCTTCCAAATTGCGCATGGTAAGCAGTGGTAAGCGACTTTAAACGATTGAAATCAAAACTATCCTGAGCCAACACCAGTAAGCAGCCGCCAAAACCGCCACCCATCATGCGCGCACCTAGAATTTCAGGTTGCTTTATAAGATTTGCTTGTAGAAAATCAATTTCCTCGCAGCTGACTTCATATAAATCGCGCAAGCCCTCATGTGTTTGATTGATCAGCTTCCCAAGCTCCTTGTAAGGTTCTATCGACAACTTGGCATTCATTCCACTAACCGAAATATCTTGCGCTAAGGCCTGAACGCAAGCCACGCGCGCTATTTCATCAATAACATAGCGCAAGCGTTTTTGGGTATTTAAATCAAGATGCGCGAATAAAAGGTTCAATTGGATTTCATCAATAGTTCGCCAACTTTCTATAGATGGGAAAAGTTCTTTTGCCTTCATCCAAGCAGCCTCTAATTGGGCGCGCCTTTCGTTGTATGCTGACTCCGCTAAATTGTGCTTCACCTTAGAATCCAATAAGAAGAGCTGTACGCCAACCAATGGCAAAGAAAATGTTTCGATAGAATGATCCAAACAATCAAAGGCAATTAACTGCCCCTTTTTTCCGAATAACGAGGCTACCTGATCCATAAGACCACATTTAACACCTGCAAATTGGTGCTCGGTTTGTTGGGCCAGCAAAGCCAATTCTAAACGAGACTTACCCAAGCCAAACCATTCATTGAGCCCAAATGCCAAACCACAACACAAGGCTGCAGAGGAAGATAAACCAGCGCCAATAGGAATTGTGCTTCTAAAATGAATTTTTAAGCCCCCAAATGAAGAAGGAACGTATGATGAGGAAGCAGGATCGAAAGGAATATGTTTGGCGGAATCATCTTCAAACAAAAGCATAAAAACACCTTTCACATAAGATCGCCAACCGCTGGTTTGCAACGCATTAAGCTGTGAGAACTCAAAATCCCAACTTTCATTTAAATCCAGTGCGTTAATTTCGATGGAGGGCGATTCAGTTGCTTTAAAATCAAATTCAAAATAGCGATCAATAGCTGCAGGCAACACAATGCCATGGTTGTAATCGAGGTGTTCACCGAGTAGATTGATGCGCCCCGGAGCGCTAATCTGAAGCTTTTTCATGGCTTCCAAGTCAATTGATTGTAGAATCCTAATGCTGAACAAGAAACTTTGATCACTATAGGTGTTGATGGTGCCTCGGTGCGCAGAAGCGCACTTGCGATACCAGCCTCTACTTGTTGAATGGCTGGACTCATGAGCCCGGCCTCTTGTGCTTGCACACTAAAAGTAACTTTGTAATCATTGGTGGGCACAAGCGTACCGTTGGCATCTATTAGCTTGGCGCGCACAAAAATCAAGTCGGCTTTTGTCGTATCAATGCCCGTTTGCAAAGTGTCTAATGCTAAAGTGATTTGAACCGGTTTACCTGGTGTCTGGACAATTGCCGTGGTCAATGGTTTTTGCTTGCCGTCGTATGCTATTGCCGTTAATTTTCCGGGTTGAAACGTTTTCATTTCAAAAAGGTAAGGAGGGTGTGCAAGATAGTCTGAAGCGGGGTTAGGGGCTGCTACTTTTTTGGCAATAAGGCTGTCGTTCAAGTACAGAGACACCTGAGGGCAATTGGAAAAAACAGAAACGTTTAATGAAGAGGCGTTATTCCAGCGAGAAGCAATAGAAAGTTCAGGATCTTTTATATCGAACTTTTGCTGACTCTTATAAAAATCTACAGCATATTTGGGCAAGCGCGTGATATCATAAATACCGGACGCTTCAAGGTCGTGGCTGTAGCCTCGGTTGTAGTCGAAACAAACCCAATTGGCTTCACCGATGATATTAGCTCCTTTTCGATTCGAATTACTGGCTTCCTGAAAATTAAAGGCTTGTTGCAAGAGCGCTTGTTCAGTTGCGCCTCTTAAGTGCCGTGAGTTGCGTTGGGCTGGCGCCAAATCTGCAAATTGCGTCTGGTTGAATCCAGCATTTTGCGCATAGTATTCCCAGTCACCGTATTCTGCTATGAGCAGCGCTTTGGCTTTGGGCTTATAACCCGCCCAATAATGGGGTGCTTTTGCGTGTTGGCGCGCCGGAATAAAAACATCGTAATTTGAATTATCTATCCAGCCTGCCGTGAAGCTGTTATCACCAATTAAGTCTTTGGCTATTTGATTCATTTCAAGCATAAAAGTTTCGCTCATTTCTGTTTCATTGAGCGAGTTTTCCCAAAAAATCACACTCGGATGACTACGATCCCTCAAAATCAACGCTTTTAGATCTTTCTTACAGCGTTGTTCAAAAGGTGAAGGACCAAAAAACTGCCAACCGGCGATGGCATCCATGACAATAATGCCCAGTTCATCGCAAGCGTCATAAAATGCAGGTGCTTGCGGATAATGCGAAAGCCTAACAAAATTGAAACCTGCATCTTTGATGAGCTGTGCATCGCGTTGCTGTGCATGATCCGGCACCGCGTACCCCACATAAGGATATTCCTGATGCCGATTGGTGCCGCTCAAAAAAAGCTTTGTTCCATTCAAATAAAATCCATCTTCCCGCAATTCAGGTTTGCGTATACCTACCTTCATTTCTTCTCTTGCCAGCGTGTCATTGGCGTAAATAATATGGATCGATAAATCATAGAGATTGGGGTCGATTGGTGACCACAATCGGGGGTTATTCAGATTTAAAGAGCCCTTGTAAATAATTGTATTGGTCGAATCAATGAATTGTGCATTATTGAGTTGAATAGGGATTTCTCCAAGTTTGGCCTCAACTTGAATGGGTGTAATAATCCAATCTGGCTCATATGTTAAATCAAATGCTAATTGAATTTCAGCATTTTGAATATTGGCACTGATCGTCTGAAAATAGGGATCTTGTATTTGAACACCACTCGTTTCTATTAACCAAACATTGCGGTAAATACCAGCGTGGTAATAAAAATCAAGGTCTTTGATGGGTTTGCCTGGCGGGATAGTTAAATCTTCGCGGTTGTCTAAATAGACTTCAAGTACATTGGCTGAGTCACGAAGCACTTTGGTTAAATCGACATCAAAAGGCAAGTATCCACCTACATGAAAACCCACCAAACTTCCGTTAAGTGAAACGTTCGCACTATGCATCGCTCCTTCAAAATGAAGCACTAGTCGGCGGCCTTCGGGCAACTTATAATCAAATCTTTTGCGGTAAACCACTTCTCCTAGAAACTGCTCGGTCATCACCAAAGGCTCAATTTTGGGGGAATGTGGCAATGAAACAATGGTAACCGGATCAGTAGCATTAATTTGAAATTCCCAATTGTCATTGAATAAGGTGCGCTTGAGCTGTCCAAAACTAGGCGTGCAACAAAGGATAAAAAAGAAGGAAAAGAGAAGTATTTTCATTTTTGGATTTGAAATAACTCAATATAAAAAAGCATCTAGGGCAGGCGAGGGGCGCCCGTTGTCTTGCCAACAATTGAGCTGGTAACCACTCCAAGGTTTAGCACCCTGAGGCTCCCAATAAAAAACGCCTAAACACTGCTGATTTGGAACATCTAAAGCTGCGCCAATAGTTGCAATAAGTAGGTCTTTTGAATTTTCAACTTGCCAATAATCGCCGCCAACCTCTACGATCATGACGGGTTTGTTGTAACGACTCACCATGTCCTGTAAGTTATTGCCTAAATCTGAAATGGTAACGGTGTAATCTGTCCCGAGCCAATGCGGATAATAAGAGGCACCGATGATGTCGAATTGGGCGCCATTTTGCTGCATCAGGTCAAAAAACCAACGAAAACGGGCGTTGTCATTCCCTTGGTCGATATGAACAATTGTTTGAATTGCTGGATTGAAATCTTTAACTGCTTGATTTCCAGAATTAATAAGTTGTGCGAGTTGTGTAGGGTTATTGACGTGCCCTTCAGGCCAAAGAAGGCCACTCGGAATTTCGTTGCCAATTTGCACCCATTTGGGTGTCACGCCGGCAGCATGGACTAAATTCAAGGTGTATTGGGTATGTATATAAACAGAGTCTTTCAAGGCGGCAAAATTTACGTTGGCCCAAGTGGCGGGTTTGGTCTGGTGCGCTGGGTCGGCCCAAGTGTCTGAGTAATGAAAATCGAGCATGACGTCGAGTCCTTTTTCTTTGGCTCGAGCAGCCATTAGCGCTGTTTCTTCAGGGCTACAATGCCCGTTGATTTTATCTGAATTGGGGTGTACGAAAACGCGTAAACGAACCGCATTGATACCACGCGCCATCAATAAATCAAGGCAATCTGCAGGATTTCCGTTTTCGTCATAGAAGATATAGCCTGTAGCCTCCATTTGTGCCAACCAACTGACATCAGCACCTCTAAAAAACGTCGTCTCGATAGGCGGTGTTGGAGGTTTGGGTTTTTCTTTTTCTTTACACGCCAAAAGCGTAAAAGAACAAAAGAGTAAAATTATGGGCGTGAGTTTCATTTGTTTTGTTCAAAATTGATCGTTATACTATTGGTCTTTTTTTGACCTTTCTTCAGATAAATATCGCTAAAATTTAGCTGATTCGGTGCGTCGGGTTCAGCTTGTTGCTCCAAACAGATACCGGAGTATTGATGGTAGCTTGTATTTTGCTTACCGGATACTGCACTATGCCCCCCAATATAAACCTGCATATATGGCTGATTGGTGGTGAATGTCAATTGAAAACCATCCGGAGCATTGAGGCGCACTTGCTTAGATGAACTATTTAACTTGAAAGCATGGTCAATTTCCGGGAAATTTGGCATTTGATTGATTTGAATGCCTTTTTTTTCATGCCAATCCGCACATTGAATTGATTTTCCTGTTGGCAATTTATCTTGATTCAATTCAAGGTAGGCATTGGATGCTACGGTTATTTCACAATCCAAAATACGAGCTTGATGCCCAGCAGGATTAAAATAAGCATGTTGCGTTGGATTGGCGACAGTGTCTTCCAACGCAATACTAGTGATTTCTATCAGCAACGTGGTTTCTTTTAAAGTATAACGCACCTCAGAACGTAGGTTTCCAGGTAGCGAAATACCTGCATTACGGGTCTCCAAGCAGAGCGTAACACTTGGAAAGGGTTTTTCTTCATAAGACAATAATTGCCAATTTACATTTGAAAAATTGCGTTGTCCGCCATGCAATAAGTGCTTGCCTTCATTCGATTGAAATTCGTATATGCCGTCTTTCCAAGGAATAGTTGCCTCAGTAACTCGACCCGCAATTGGCCCAACAATAGCACCAAAATAAGCACTTTGCTGCTGGGTAAAAAGTTGCTGATAAACTTGCCAATCCGAATAACCCAAAACCACGTCCCTTTTTTCAAAGCCTGGATAATTGATCTCAAAGGTTTGAAGTGTGGCACCATATGAACTTAATACAACACGAGCCTTTTCATTTTGGAGCGCAAATTCTAAAACTGGCGCTTGATCTAATTCTTCATGCGCATTGTAAATTTCTATCATGAATAGAAGTTATTTATGTAACCCATTGCGAAATAAACCGTGCCATTTGAGCGGGTTTTGTTTGGTCATGAACAAATATATCAATTTTAAAAATCTTGATATTACTTGCTTTACAGGAGCTTATGCAACCTAGGTTACATTTTAGCTAAGTAAAAACAATCAACTTTCGTTACGCAATTCAAATTTTACATCAAAACCTATGAAAGAAAAACACCAAATTATCATCATCGGAGGAGGAAACGCACGCCTATCAGTTGCCTCGCAATTATTGATTAAAGACCGTAGTTTGGACATCGCTATTATTGATCCTGCTCAAAAACACTACTACCAACCGGCCTGGACACTTGTTGGGGGTGGTACTTTTGATATCAAAATTATAGTTTTGAAACCGCACCCTACACATTTGAGGTCATGAAAAACCTATAAAAAGGGAAAGCTATTTTTCACAATCCGCATACACCCGTAAAATGTGGTTGAGCACCTCATAAGATCATGTATCTAGCTGCTGATTATTTCAGAAAGCATGGGTAGACAAACATACTTTGCAGCATGTGCGTCATGCCAATATATTCTCTTTGGGCGATGCATCCGGCTTGCCAACGAGCAAAACAGGCGCTGCCATTCGCAAACAAGCGCCAGTTTGCGTGTCAAATGTATTGAGTCAACTCAAGGGGAGCCCGCTAAAGGCGAGCTACAATGGTTACACAAGTTGCCCGCTTGTAACGGGATATGGCAAATTGGTCTTGGCAGAATTTGACTACAACAACAAACCACAAGAAACCTTCCCGTTCGACCAAAGCAAAGAGCGTTGGAGCATGTTTGCACTTAAAAAGTATGTGCTCCCATGGTTGTACTGGGCTAAAATTTTACCAGGTAAGGCCTAGTCACAAAAATTACAGTAAAGGGAGTAAATGCTCCCTTTTTTTTACGCTTCGAACGCTTGATTCAAATCTGAAATTAAATCTTGCAAATTTTCAACACCTATGCTGAGTCGGATAAGTTTTTCTGTTATGTTCATCTTGAGTTTATCGGCAGGCGGTATATCGACGTGAGTCATGGTGGCTGGGTGTTCGGCCAAACTTTCAGTAGAACCTAAACTAACCGCCAACTTAAAGAGCTTGAGTCTATTTAGGAAGGCAAATGCAGTTTGTTCATTCCCATTGATGTCAAAACTGATCATAGCGCCAGGGCCCTGACATTGCTCTTGATAAATTTTCTGGGAAGCAGCTGAAACCTGGCCACCTTCTCCCAAGAAATATACTTTTTCAACCTTTGGATGCTTTTCAAGAAAGCGTGCCACTTCAATTGCATTGGCTTGTTGACGTTCCATTCTGATTTGCAGCGTTTCTAATGAACGCAAGAGCATCCAGGCGGTGTGCGGAGAAATCATATTTCCTAAAAAAGTACGCAACGTTTTTACGCGTGAAATCACTTCTGCCGTTCCCATGACTGCTCCGGCAATGAGGTCTGAATGCCCTCCGAGGTATTTGGTTGCTGAGTAAACTGTTATGTCTGCGCCGAGTTGCAAGGGCTTTTGCCACAGAGGCCCCAAGTAAGTGTTGTCTACAGCAACAAAGACTTTGTGACCATTTTCTTCCGAATATTTTTTACCCAATTCAACCATATCCAAAATAGAGAAGAGGTCGTTGGTAGGGTTGGCCGGAGTTTCTATATAAATGAGCGCTAAGTCTTTGGCTTTGCCACTCGCTTCGATTTTTTGAATGATATCGTCTTGCTGATCATTTACACCAAATTCAATGGCATCAATACCAAATTTTGTAAGAACATGATGTATAAAATGATGTGTTCCGCCATAAACAGGGGCAGAGTAGAGCAACAGGGAGCCTGGCTTTAAAAATTCAAGTAGAACTGTTGAAATGGCACTCATGCCCGATTCAAATACAGCTGAACCAGCAGCCGCATCCCAAAGGGTTAGCCGATCTTCTAGAATTTCAAGATTTGGATTATTTATCCTGCTATAGATGAGGCCTAGTTCTTCATTTGGCTTGCTTTGGCGATGGCCATAAGCGAGTTCAAAAAAATCCTTGCCTTCTTCCGCTGAGGAAAAAACAAAGGTGGAAGTAAGGAAAATTGGGCATTTAACTGCGCCCTGACTCAGCTCCGGCTTGTAGCCATGACTCATCATGAGACTTTCTGGTTTCATATAATTTGTTGTTGATGTAACTCAAAGATACAAAACCTTTTCTTTGTTAACTTTGACAAATGCAAGTATGTGTATACTGTGCCTCGAGCGGGCGCATTCATCCGGATTATTTTGAGGCGACGTCGCGCTTGGCGCATTTTCTCGTGGACAACAACATTAAGGTTGTTTTTGGCGGTGGTTCGTCGGGGCTTATGGGCCAACTGGCCGACAGCGTTTTGGCTGCAGGCGGTCAGATCAAAGGGATCATGCCGCAATTTATGAATGAAGTCGAATGGGGGCACCGAGGTGTTTCAGACTTTATCTATACCGAAAGCATGCACGAACGAAAAGCCAAATTCCTTGAAGGTACCGATGCCCTCATTACCTTGCCTGGCGGCCCAGGCACTTTTGAAGAACTACTCGAGTCCATAACACTCAAAAAACTGGCTCAGTTCACCAAACCAATTGTTATTCTCAATACGAGAGGTTATTTCAATGCTTTTCATCAAATGATGCAACAAGCAGTAGAAGAGCAATTTATGACTGATGACCTCAAGTATTTATATACAATAGTCGACACCCCAGAGGAAGTAATTCCTGCTATTCAAAACGCACACCTTTGGCATAAAGGTTTACGTGATGCTGGTTCCTTGAGGTAAATACAACTTCATTTAATGGTTATTTTTTTGTGATTACGCTTTTTGTAATCCTTTTTATCGTAATATTGCGATATATCTATAAAGCACAAATGGGACTCACAAAAACGGATACATATTCCAATCAAACATTAGACATGGCGGGTATTTTCAAAGCGCTCGGACATCCAGCTCGTTTGGCAATACTTGAATTTCTAGCACGTCAAACCAATTGTATTTGTGGCGATATCGTTTCTGAATTGCCATTAGCACAAGCTAGCATTTCAAGACATTTATCTGAACTCAAAGAAGTAGGCCTCATCAAAGGCACGATTAGCGGCACTTCGGTCTGCTATTGCTTGAATACTGAAAAGATACCTTTTATTACACAGTTTTTAAATCAATTCAATCCACCAATCGATCAATCTTGTTGCTCATGAAACTTTCACAATTTAAAAGTGCTTTACTATTAGCCAAACCAGAAGCCAACCCCCAATTTTTGCAAATCAATGGCTTGCCAGTGGAGGCGCATTACCACATTACTGAAATAGGCCTTATTCTGAAAAATTACGTCGATTGCGGAGGTGTGGTGCGTCAAGAACGCAAGGCCTCTATGCAATTATGGTTAGCGAATGATACCGAGCATCGCTTGAGTGCACAAAAATTGCTCGAAATAATTGAAAAAGCTGAACAGCTATTCGGTTTAAAAGATGAAGAACTTGAAGTAGAATTTCAAGGTCAAACCATCGAAACCTATGGTTTAGCAGTTCAAGATTTTGGTTTTCAATTCACTATTAAAAAAACAACCTGTTTAGCGCCTGGGCACTGTGGCATCCCCGAAGAATTATTGCCAAGCGATATGCAAGCACCAAAAACAAACTGTTGCTCGCCAAGTTCTGGGTGTTGTTAGATTTAAATTCAAAAAAAAATGAAAAACAAACGCCTCAATTTTGTAGACCGCTTTCTTACCCTTTGGATATTCTTGGCCATGGGTATCGGTGTGGGTATTGGAAATGTTTTCCCTTCCATTGATCAGTGGCTCGATCAATTTTCTGTCGGCACCACCAACGTGCCTTTGGCAATTGGCTTGATTATCATGATGATACCGCCACTGGTTAAAGTTGACTTCAAGAAAATCCCGATTGTTTTTAAGAATCGAAAATTGCTAACTATTTCATTGCTCATCACTTGGGTGTTAGGGCCGTTTTTAATGTTTCTTTTGGCAACAACCTTTTTGAAAAACGATCCAGAATACCTTACTGGCTTAATTATTATTGGTTTGGCGCCATGTATAGCAATGGTCATTGTTTGGAATGAACTCGCAGGCGGAAACCGAGAATTGGCCGCCGGTTTGGTTGGAGTCAACAGCCTTTTACAAGTCTTTTTCTTTTCTGCTTATGCTTATTTTTACCTTGAAATCATGCTGCCGTTTTTTGGATTTGACGCCATTCAAATTGATTTAAGTATTTGGGAGGTTGCTAAAACGGTAGGCATTTACCTCGGCTTGCCTTTCGGAATTGCCGTGTTTTTGCGCTATTGGATTGCAGCTAAAAAAGGGGAAACCTTTCTAAACACCAAATTTATCCCACTGATTTCACCCTTCACGCTGTACGCTTTGCTCTTTACTATTGTCGTGATGTTCAGTTTGAAAGGTCAACTCATTGCCAAATTACCTTTTGACGTACTGAAAGTTGCGCTGCCTTTGGTCATTTTCTTTCTCGTGATGTTTTTCTTGATGTTTTTTGTAGCCAAATGGACCGGCGCCACTTATGCTGAAACTGCAACGGTTGCCTTTACAGCTTCAGGCAATAATTTTGAGTTGGCCATTGCAGTTGCTATTGGCGTTTTTGGGCTCAATTCCGGGCAAGCATTCGCGGGTGTAATTGGCCCATTGGTCGAAGTTCCGGCTTTGATCCTTTTAGTGAAGGCGAGTTTAAAATGGAAGGCTTTCTTCCAAAAATAAGAATGCCGGTTTTGATGAATTCATATTAATCCTTAATCCAATAAAAATCAAATGAAAAAGAATGTTCTCGTGCTTTGTACAGGCAACAGTTGTAGGAGTCAAATCGCAGAAGGTTATTTACGTTATTTTCATGGCGAAAAAGCGGAGGTTTACAGCGCCGGTGTAGAAACGCACGGCGTGAATCCGCGCGCCATAGCCACTATGAAAGAGGATGGCATTGACCTCAGTGCACACACTTCAAATCATGTAGATGAATACCTTTCTATCTCATTTGACTTGATTTTAACCGTTTGCGACCACGCCAGCGAACGCTGCCCGATTTTCCCCGGAAAAGCACAGCGCATTCATCACAATTTTACAGACCCAGCCAAAGTTATTGGTACTGAAGAAGAGATTATGGCTGAATTCCGAAGGGTGAGGGAGGAAATCAAGGAATTTTGCAGATTGCTCGAGATTTAAACGCAAGGCTTCCTCCTTTTTTTAACTTAAAAACAAAACCCCGCTTTTGACGGGGTTTTTATTTGTCATTAGAATAGTTGAGGACACCTTATTGGAGATCAAAACGGTCAGCCATCATGACTTTCGTCCAGGCGGCAATGAAGTCCGTGATAAACTTTTCTTTGGCATCTGCGCTGCCATATACTTCGGCAATAGCGCGCAATTCTGAATGCGAACCAAAGATAAGGTCAGCACGCGTAGCCGTGTATACAACCGCACCTGTTTTGCGGTCACGACCTTCAAAAAGCTCTTGGTTGGCATCGATTGGTTTCCAAACTGTATTCATATCAAGCAAATTGACAAAGAAATCATTGCTCAGGGTGCCTACTTTAGTGGTCAATACGCCTTTATTTGAATCATCGAAGTTGGTTCCTAAAACGCGCATTCCACCAATGAGCACAGTCATTTCTGGAGCCGTCAGATTGAGTAATTGTGCTTTGTCTACCATTAATTCCTCCGTAGAGAAAGTGTATTGTGTCTTCTTGTAGTTACGGAAGGCGTCGGCCATAGGCTCGAGCACGGCAAAAGAAGCAACATCAGTTTGCGCTTGGGTTGCATCCATACGGCCCGGCACAAAAGGAACAGTTGCAATTACGCCTGCATTTTTTGCGGCTTGCTCGAGCGCAGCGGCGCCACCCAAGACAATAAGATCAGCCATTGATACTTTTTTGGCGCCGCCCTTTGCGTTAAAATCTTTTTGGATTTGTGCGTAAACAGCGAGTACTTTGGTGAGTTGCACAGGATTATTAACCGCCCAATTGCGCTGTGGTTCAAGTGCGATACGTGCGCCATTAGCGCCACCACGGCGGTCAGAGTCTCGGTAAGTGGATGCAGAGGCCCAGGCGGTTTCTACCAATTCTCCGATGCTCAGGCCAGACTTTAATATTTGCGCTTTCAAAGAGGCAATATCTGTTGCGTCGATAACAGCATGGTTGAGGGCTGGAATTGGATCTTGCCAAATGAGGTCTTCTTTGGGTGCTTCTGGGCCAATGTAACGGGTGCGTGGGCCCATATCGCGGTGCGTGAGCTTGAACCATGCTTTGGCAAAAGCTTCTTCAAAGGCCTTTGGATCTTCCATGAATTTTTTAGAGATCGGACCATAAATGGGGTCAAAACGCAAAGCCAAATCAGTGGTGAGCATGGTTGGTTTGTGCTTCACATTGGGGTCAAACGCATCTGGAATAAAAGCATCGGCATCTTTGGCCACCCATTGCTTGGCACCAGCCGGGCTCGTGGTGAGTTCCCATTCGTAGCCAAATAAAATCTGAAAATAGGAATGTGTCCACTGCGTTGGCTTTGCTGTCCAGGTGACTTCCAAGCCTGAAGTAATGGCATCTTTGCCTTTTCCGCTTTTGTAAGTCGAGGTCCAGCCGAAACCTTGCTCTTCAATTGCTGCAGCCTCTGGTTCTTTGCCAACATGACTTGCAGGGCCCGCGCCATGGGTTTTCCCAAAAGTGTGTCCGCCGGCAATGAGCGCTACTGTTTCTTCATCGTTCATACCCATTCGTCCGAAGGTTTCGCGGATGTCTTTGGCCGACGCCAAGGGGTCAGGGTTTCCGTTAGGACCTTCCGGATTTACGTAAATTAAACCCATTTGCACTGCTGCGAGCGGATTTTCTAATTGACGGCCTTCTGCGTAGCGTTTGTCGTCGAGCCATTTGGTTTCTTTTCCCCAATAAACATCGAGTTCAGGTTCCCAGACATCAACGCGGCCTGCCGAAAAACCGTAGGTTTTAAAACCCATTTCTTCAAGAGCCACATTACCAGCCAATACCATGAGGTCGGCCCAAGAAATCTTATTGCCGTATTTTTGTTTAATGGGCCAAAGTAATCGGCGTGCTTTGTCAAGGTTACCGTTATCTGGCCAGCTATTGAGTGGTGCAAAGCGTTGTTGACCAGCAGAAGATCCGCCGCGTCCATCTCCAGTTCGGTAAGTACCCGCGCTGTGCCAAGCCATCCGAATGAACAAAGGACCGTAATTGCCGAAATCTGCAGGCCACCAGTCTTGTGATTCTGTAAGTACCTTTTTAATATCAGCTTTCAACGCATAGTAATCTAGCGTCGAAAAGGCTTTTTCATAGTCAAAATTGGCGCCCATTGGGTTAGACAATTCAGAATGCTGGCGCAAAATAGATAGATCTAACTGGTTTGGCCACCAATCGCGGTTGGTAGTACCACTCGGATTGAGCATCGGGGTGGTGTGCGGTGCTGGTGGTGGCGGGGTTGCTCCGTGCATCACTGGGCACTGACCAGCCGGGGCTTGAGGTGGAGGAGGAGGCGTGTTTTTCTTTCCTTTTTGAGCGGCAAGGTTCAAAGCCAAGCCAAAACTCAAGAGCAAATAAACTTTTTTCATAGCGATTTGATTAATGTTGGACTCAAAATTAAGTCTTCGTCAACATTAGTTTCATCGATAGTTTTTATGAGTGCATAGAAAGAATCTATTGCTTAAACAAAGTCCGTAAGTTGCCATTTCCGCCAATTTGCAGGCTGTAAATTCCTGAGCTCAAGGAAGTCGTAATTGTATTCATTCCGGGAAGCAACATGCCACTTTGTACGATCCGACCATCAAGGTTAAATATAGAAAAATGACTAGGCGCTTCAATAAAACATTCAATTGTGAATTGGTCTTCAAATGGATTGGGGTAAACCTTAAACCTAAACTTTTCCGATGCAATAGTATTTGTACCAATTTTAAGCGGAACTAAATTTTGACCAAGTAAATTATGATTACGTAAGTCAAAATACGCTACCTGAATAAAGGTGTCAAGAGGAACTTGGCTTTTGATTAAAATATCAAAGCGCTCACCTGGATAAAGTTCAAATGCATTTGAAATTACTGGAGTCGGTAAAACCCTTCCATCTGCCATGTACATGACCGCCTCGGCTTCTTGCGGAAAAAGAAATTGTGTTTTTCCGTAGCCAATGTTGGCAAGACGCAATGCCATATAGGTATCTGTAAGGCCTAAAACGTCGTGTTCCCCAGAAAGCAATTGCGTACCAGATTTTCCATTGATCATGAGGTAATTTGCTTCGTACAATTGAAAAGGCCCGGGAGACAACGGATTGTTATTCCAATCGAGGTCAAACTCAGAACTCAACAAAGTGTATTCCTGAGAATATCCAGGTAAACCGGTATCGAGCTGTCCAATACCCGAAGCCGGATCAACAACTACTGTGCCGTACATTCCCATGGCTAGATGAAGTGTGGTCAATACATGACAATGGTATAAAAAAGTACCCGCATTACTACATTTAAAATGGTAATCAAAGGTTTGATTTGGGTAAATGTCCTGAGAGGTGTGCCCAACACCGTCGTTCGCCTGATCGACATCGAGTCCGTGGAAATGAATGGTGTGCATTTCGGGCGAATTATTTTTAAAATGTACAATAGCGCTATCGCCTACTTTGAAACGCAATTGCGGCGCAGGTAAAAAAACTTTATTTCCGGGGTTGGGTGGTGTGTTATCACCGTAGCCCCAAAACTCAACCTCATTGCCATTTTCAAGCTCGTATACGCCATTCATGCGTGCTTGAAGCCAATACTCTACAATAGGTTGCGACCAAAATACATTTTGGAAACTGAACCATGCCAAATACAACGCGAGTATCTTTCTCATGGGTCAATCATTAACATGGTCATCATGCCGCCTGCATAACCGCCGTTCGAGGTATTGGCAGTGAGGTTGTGGTCGTGCACTGGGTATGCGCCTGGCTTATCAGGGACAACTTTTAAAATCATGGCATCCTGAATGAAGATTGGACCTGAATCCTTGACCCAGAGATGGCGCTCAGGTTGTTGAAGACTAAATAAAATTTGGTAATGAAAACCATGAAAATGCATGGCATGCGGCATATTTCCAGCATTGACAACACATATATAAATGGTATCGGCAACATTTGCCTCAACCATCCCTAAACTGTCGTTTTGATTAAGCGGATAGTCGTAGCCATTGATAGTGAACACATTTGGCCTGTATGGATTGAGCGGTGTAGTTATCGTTTGATTGGCAATAGCTGCTGAAAGCGGACTTTCAATATCCCAGAGCTCCCAATAAAAGCGATTTTCACCTGGTACACCCGAAACAATTGAAAAGCTAGCTCCGAGTGTTTTTGCCGAAAAATCCGCACAACTTAAGGTGTAAATTGCCAACCCACTGACGTTTCTTACGAGTGAAACACTGCCGTTTGGTCCAACAAGTACACTCGTTTGTTGGTCAGTCCATTTGAGTTCATGGCTGATAGTGTCCAGATTTAAGACATTCAATATTACATTGCCTGGCTGTTGCGCAAAGTAGGGGCTGGGCTTTAAACTTGTAAGCGTATCTTGACGAATCGTTGTTTTATAAACTGTTGCTGTTCCGATTTGAAAAGAACTGGTTTTGATATAGACATTGAGCGCCAATGCTTGACTGTAAAATACGCCAAGAAAGAATAGAAACAACCAACGCATATGCAAATTTAATACTTATCTCAACACCCGATAATAAACCAAAACCGGAAAATGATCTGAAGGAAAACTCAGTCCGAACGGGGTTTCAATTACACGGCTTTCAAGCGGAATAATTTTCTCCGAACCAAAAATGAAATCGATGCGCTTGTCGTCAAAAATAGTAGCGGTAAAGCCATTAAATGTTGGGGGAAAACATATTTCATGGATTTTTTTTCTTCTCTTTCCATCGGGGACTTGAACGCAAGAAAAATCTTTGAATCGTGCAGCGATCAGCTCAATACCCTTATCAGTATCCTCCATATTGAAATCACCAATCAATAATACAGGCGCGTCTTGTTTTTGAAGTAATTCGGCAATTTGATGAAGAATTAATTCAGCAGAATATAAACGCGCCTCTACGCCGACATGATCAAAATGGGTATTGAAAACCCAAGTCAGTTCTTTGTTGAATTTATTTTGCAAAAGCGCATATGTACAAATCCGATTCAATGCAGCATCCCAACCTTTTGAAGGAATTTGAGGCGTTGGCGACAACCAAAAAGTGCCGCTTTGCAAAGCGATAAATTTCGTCGAATCATAAAAAATAGGGGCGTACTCGCCTTGGGTTTTACCGTCGTCACGACCGACGCCAACGTAGGTGTAGTTGGGCAGCAATTGCAGTAAATCTAAAAGTTGGTTGTGAAGTACTTCCTGAAAACCTATGATCTTAATTTCATTGTTTAAAACAAATTGTGCAATCGGTACTTTTCTCTCAACCCAGTCATTGGCTAAATCGGTATGGCCGTCGTAGCGGATGTTATAGGTGGCAATGGAGTTTTGGGCACCTAACCTTACGAACGAAAATAAAACAATTAGCAAATGCAATTTCATGTACTAAAATTAATGATAATTTGGTACATGCTTTTTGGATTGAATTAAAGAGCAACGATTAACCTTTCACCACGCCCAATTCCTTCTCAATGATTTCTTTTAAGGTGCTTTTTGGCAAGGCGCCAGCTTGCATCATGGGTTGTTTGTCTAGCGGAATAAACAGCATACTCGGAATACTGCGGATCTGAAAAACAGCCGACAATTCTTGCTCTACCTCTGTATCTACTTTATAGATGACGAGGTTTTCGTATTCATTACTGAGTTCTTCGAGGATAGGCGCTACCATTTTACAGGGTCCACACCAATCGGCATAGAAATCAATGATGGCTGGTTTATTTCCTTTGAATTTCCAGTCTTTCTCTTTGGTATAATCAAATATTTCGTCGAGAAACATTTGGTTAGTAAGTTGAACAGTTGGCATAAGATCAATTTTTAAGCAAAGCTACATTGACTAGGTGCTTTTAAATGTAACTCAGGTTGCAAGGCTGCGTGTTGCCCATGTATTGATCTGTGGGTTTTCCAAATGTTCGACAAGTGGTTTTTGATGTTGGCTAGCAGCAATCATGGCAGCGCCGATTTTTCGGGTGGAAGTCACATTTTTACTTTTCTTCAAAAGGCCGTAAAAAGGACGCATGATTTGATAGATGGCATTGTACCAGCCCGTTGACGACCGTATGCCATCTTCAGGAAGAATAAGTCCTGGCCTAAATAAGAAAACACGTTCAAATCCTTTATTAATGATATAATTTTCGGTTTTTCCTTTGACATTTGCCCACATCGAGCGGCTGTTTTCTGCAGTCGAAGTACCTGTACCGGAGACATAGCAAAACGTCATTTTTGGGTTCACTTCATAACAAACGTCGGCCAATGATTTGGTGTATTCGAATGTTTTAAGCGTAAATTCTTCTTGAGAGACACCAATTGACGAAATACCCATGCAATGAAAGCAAGCATCTACTTTATTTAATTGGGGTTGAATCGTATCCAAATTTGAAAAATCAGTTAGAATTAGTTCTTCAATTTTCGAGTCCGAAATACCTGTTGACCTGCGCGTTAGTAGCGTGATTTTAGTAATTGTAGCATCTTTGAGACAAGCATATAATACGCCTTTACCAACCATGCCAGTAGCACCTGTAATAAGGATATGTGCCATTTGAGAATAATTTAAAAAGAATGTGAATGAAAACTTTGAACTTCAGCTATCATGCTGTGGTAATACCGATACCATTTGTTACGACCTAATTCTTTAGCTTTTAGATGAATAGGGTGGGACGCCCATTCTTTGATAGCATCTTTATTTGCCCAGTAACTAATAAAAGTACCGCGGCCGTCGTGCTTCATGCTTTCGTAACCCAAAAAACCGGGTATTTGCTTGACAAGTTCAAGCGTTTGTACATCATATGCCTCGTAACCTTCGAGGTCATCACCGAGGTAATAATTGAATATAGAGCCAAAAAACGGTGCTTGGGGCGGGGCGGGGGTATACCAGTTAATCATGGTTAAAATTAACTTTTTTAAGTTTTAATTGTGGCGAATTCGCCCTAATTAAATTCTCAGCGATCGGTCTAATATAAATCCAAGGCCATCCGACAGTTCATTCATCTTCATTAAATAATTGGGCAATTTTGCGCAATGCATTTGGTCCAAAACCATGTAATTGAGATAAATTTAAAAGTCCAAAACGCTTTAAGTCTGAAACGTTATAAATACCGTGGCTTACCAATGCCCGCAAGGCAGGTTTGGCCATTTTTAAATTCAATATCTCCGGGGCAAGCTTTTGAATTTCTTTGTCGTAATACTGACGTGCATTGTCATCAGTTTGAATGATACACTGATTCAAAACGTAAAAAAGTTAGTTATTCATTAATTCAAGCAATTCCTTTGCTTGGTTGATATGCCGAGACTCGTGGGTAACAATGATGTCAAAAGCCGTGGCAAGTTTATATACAATTAATCTGCTTGCCGGAGAATGAATGACCACCTCATTAGAAATCAGCGGGGCCGCCGCTTCGATGGCTTTTTTTAGTTCTTCTTGATGCTGGATAAACCGCTCAATGATACCATGAGCTACACTACTATTCTTTGGCTCCCAGATTGGGAAAGTTTTCATTTTTTTGCGCCTACTGGGCTCAACGGATTTCAACACAAAGTTGCCAAAAAAGTTAACTAAAAATTTGAATTTAGCTTGAAAAGGAGCGCTATACTCATAGCTATGCAGCTCATTTAAAATGGGGTAATAACTTTCGTTAATCACAATGAGGTGCTCTAGGTTTTGAGCAATGCTCCAGGTTTGATTATTTGGCTGAAAGTTAAGTTGTTGCTCAGGTATTTTTGAAAATAATTCTTGGACCAAATTCGTATTTTGATCAATATGCGCCTTCCAATTCAAATGATTCATATGACAAAATTAATAATCCCTACCATTCTCTTGCAATAGTGCAAATGCCTCATTCCATGTCGGAATTGTTTGAGATTCATAACCGAATGTCCTGCCGGTGGCAATCTGATGAAAAGCTTTCATGGCTTTTAAATGAACACCCGAACGCATGAAATCAAGCATGGCTTCTCGACTTTCCCAGGCAGTAAGCGTACATTGAAAACCTTGAATGCGTTTAACTTCACAAAATTGAATGCCCTTGGCTTTGCGGGCTTGCTCAAAAGAGGGAATGGCCAAACGCCAAAATCTGAAAAAACTAAAAAGTCCTTTTGGCTTTAGACCAGTAATGGAGATGTAGTGCATGATGAAAATTTAGTTATTGATTGAAGCCGATTTATTTTTGAGCAAAACAAACACAAACCAACCCATCAGACCCACACTAAGCGCAGCGCCAATGATATCCAGAAAAACAACTGTCAAATTATTATAAAAATGACTGCTTGCCAACCAATAAAAATCAGTCATACAGGCAACCAACACACCTAAAATAGCACTAAAAAAGAAAGATTTTTTCCCGCTAGAAATGGAAGTGTGGTGCAATACGAAAGTCAACAGCGAGGAGTAGGCCAAACAAGATAGATAGAGCCATGTCATACTGAAGTCTGCTTCTTTTTTGAAGCCAACAATATGGGTCGTGTGTGCTTCGGTGTAAGCGCCGAGTAGAAAGTCAAAAATGAACCAGCCAATTACTAAATAGAAAATGCTTCCTAGTGTAGCGCTTAGTATTAATTTAATTAACGATGATTTCATTAGATTTCTTTAAAAACTGTACAAAAAGCAAACCTAATCATTAGCTTTGAATTTTAGATCAATTTAATCATTTTCAATTATGTCCACTCAATTCTCCATCTGCCTGTGGCACCAAAATGCAAAAGAAATGGCTGCCTACTACCAAGGTATCTTTGCAGACTTTAAACTCATTTCTGAAAACCCAATGGCGGTGGTTTTTGAGATCAACGGCAAACGCCTGATGTGCCTCAACAACGCGGCACCAAACATGCCATTCAACGAAAAGATATCCTTTGTACTTACGGTGGATACCCAGGAAGAAATCGATACGTATTGGTCTTATTTTACCAAAGAAGGGCAAGCCGGGCAGTGCGGTTGGCTTGAGGATAAATACGGCGTGTCTTGGCAAGTTGTCCCGAGTATTCTAGGAAAGCTCATGACCAACCCAGAAACAGCCCCCAAAGCCACTTATGCTTTCATGCAAATGAGCAAATTCGATATTGCAAAATTGGAAGAGGCGGTGCGGTGAGCAATTAATCTTAACTTTAGACCAAACCCTAAATGTCAAACGATGGATTGGTACATGAAAAACAGATGGTGGATTTGGACGGTTACAGGCGTATACCTGGCCTACAGAATTTTTGTGAGTATTTATTACATGCCGGAATAGATGATCAAAAAAAAATTAGTTAGCGGTTAACCGAACGTTTTTACCCAAAGTTTTAAATCTAACCCCATTTTCTTGAATCACGGTCAAGGTCAAATGCCCGGTTTTACTGTGGTGCAAGTCTGCAATCATTCCTGATTTCCCTTTGTGCGTCCCCGCAATTACAAGGCAATGTGCTCCGTTTTTCAGGTCATTCATAGTTTTCATTGGTTCGAAAATAGATTTCGTGAAAATCTTAAATCTTTTCTGGATGCCTTTTTTCTTGGTCTTTGTTGATTTTCTTCACTGTTTTCATCGGAAGAATGACCAACTCATCGGTTTGGCAATTCCAAATACTGAGGTATTTTTTGGAGACGACATTATGTGTAGTCCAATTGGCAAATTTTTCATAAAGCATCAATGTGCAGACATCAGTTGCAGTAATAAGATCGCCCGTTTCGGGTAAATGGGTATGCATTTCAACTACTTCACCTTCAGTAACATTAGAGTAGGAGATGGGTATGATGTTTTGATGGAGTTGTTTTTTACTGACTAGATTGTTGTTTTGATCAAATGTAAGCAAGTAATCATTGCCAAAAATAACCACATCGCTTTTTTTGGGGCCAGTCAAAACATAGACCTTCTTTTCACTTCCATTGATCAGGGGAATAATATTTGGGCTGGTGTTCTGATAGAACTTAAAAAAACCGCCTTGATTCGTATTCATCTCTTCTAAAGCTCTTTTACGAATTTCATATAAATCGTTCTCCATTTTGCTAAAATTGCGCTCATTCAAATCAATTTGAGCAAGATCCAATCTGTAGGTCGAATCAAATGAAATGGTTCCGATTACGTTCGGATTAGCGGCTTTAGAATAGAATATACATTTAGCCAACTCATTTTCCGTGTATGAAAAATACCCGCCAATATTTTCTCTGTTCTTGTAACTTTCTAAAAATAAATCGGTGCCATACCAAGAGGCCATTTCAGTTTTGTAGAGTTGTTTGCCTTCTGCTACAATTCGAGCGACTTGTTGCTCTTGATTTTTTTGTCCAAAAACATTTAGAGCTATGAACATGAGCAGAAGAGAAAGGGTATGTTTCATAAAGGGTTCGATTTAATATGATAAGCGTGTAGCTTTAGCTAGAAAAAAAAAGGAAGTTTAACGATTGAAAGCTGCATGTTGTTGAGACTAATTTAGACAAAAATAAATCAAAAAAAGCCGATCATTTTTGATCGACTATTGCCCCCATAAATAACTAAAATTGCATTAATCATTTTCATTACAATTATCAAAACAAATTTACATAATGAAATAATCACTTTAATGCATACTTCATGAACAGGCTTTTAAACCTAAAATTTATTGAATAATTGCTAAATTGCAGTTCAATGTGTATTAAAATGACTTTTGTAATTGAACATCCAATAACAGGAGGAAAATTGGAAATAGCAATGTGTAATTTTCCAAATAAAATGACTTGGAATGAGGCAAAAATGGCGTGTAAAGAACTTGGTGAAGGCTGGCGACTACCCCAAAAAGCATTGAATCATGAATATCTACTCGATTTATGTGAAATGGAAGAGATTTCCCAACAGTTATTCCAAAATGGTATAGGGAATCTTCCTGAAGGAGAATATTGGAGCGAGACGAGATATGATTCAAAATTAGCTTGGAGTTTCAATTTTAAAAACAAATCCAATTGGGCTAAGAATTCAAAAGATAAACTTATGTTTGTCCGGGCGGTTAGATGTGTTCTATGTCAATAAATAAAATCCGAATTTTTTAATCTGAATTGTTAATGGATAATTACACTTCCATATTACACTATAACAAAAAATCAATCATTGAATATAAGGTATTAGACACCAATTATGAGTATTATGACCCTCCTTTACACTTCTTTTTTATTAATGTGAAATATTACTCAGAATTTTCAGGTGTACTTTTAGAAGAAGTTGAACGCAAGATTCTTGCTCGTTATAATGGCAGCATGATTGAGTTTAATTTAAATCAATTTCAAGAATCAGAAAAGCATGCTAAATATGTAAGATATTTTGAAAACGGTACAGTGGAAATTGAAGGTAACTTTTACGCTAACTATCGCTGTGGAAAGTGGAATGAGTATTATGAAGATGGAAAAATTAAGTCAATTAGAGTATATCACGAGGAATCATTTCTTGAACAAAGAAATATTCTAATTGGCAAGAAGAAATCATTTTTCAACAACGGTAACTTAAAACATGAAATAGAATATTCTTTCGATCCCTTTAACATAGAATACTGTGGTAAGAAAACCAATGCAGAGACGTTCTATTTTGAAAATGGCATGATCAAATTACAACAACAGTATAAAAATGACCAACTCAATGGCTTATCTCTTTTGTTTGAAATAAAAAATGACTTTCAAGAATGTATTGCAGAACGAAATTTTAAAGAGGGTAAAATTAATGGGGTGCAAAAATTTTGGAAACATATTAATGGTGGAGATCATCTAATATTATGGCTAGAGGAATCTTTTAAAATGGGAAAGAGAATAGAGTCCAAAGAATTTGACCCGAGAGGTTTTCGCCCCTGGGATTTGTATGATGTATATAAATATAAAATATCCTTAAGTGATTCCGGTGTTGACGGTGATTTTGATGATGACGATATAGATATTAATTCTCTTCACAACAGAATTTCTGAGAAAATATGCTTTTCTTCAAAAGTAAATATCTCTAGAATAAATTTGACTGAAAAATAAGAGGTAATAATTAACCCTAATTTTAATAACTAGGAGTGTGAATACTATTTATGCACTTATAAATAAAGTTTCAGCTAAAATTCCATAATTGAGTTTGTAACTAACAGGAAATTGTAATATGACATTCAGCAATATTACAAAGTTTTTTTAGGTCGTGGTTGTACACTTTCTTGTATTAGTTTATTGCTTTTCTGAATTTGCTTGTCGATATCTTTAATTCTACTAATTTGATGGATAATATTACGCTTTTTACCAGGTGTCAAGCTTTCAAAAATTGTTTTTAAACGCTCATCCTGCTCAATAACTGCTTCTAGTACTTCAGGCATATCAGCACCTAATGGATTGGGGTCTTCATTTAACTCAAAATGGATTTTATCTCCTAATTTTTTTTGAACATTAGCTAAATTACTGGTAGATAAAATAATGAAAAAATTTCCATCTCCCAGGTGATTAAGTCCACACTGGAAAGTCAACCTGTCTTCAAGTGTACAAAGAAAACGCGTATGACGCTTATTTTGAAATTGATTGACAATATCTGCGTCAATTTTCAAAAAGAAGTAACCTCCCTTCTTTTTTTCGAGCTGTCCGATTATTTGATGACTATTAAACGTTTTCATTTTCACAAAGATAGAGAGAGGTATTTAAACAAAAAAAAGCCGACCATTTCTGATCGGCTTTTTGCTCCCCCTGCTGGACTTGAACCAGCGACCCTCTGATTAACAGTCAGATGCTCTAACCAACTGAGCTAAGGAGGAATGTCTCAATTCGAGGATGCAAATATATGTAATTTTTCGAATTCAAAAAGTGAAATTTTCAAAAAAATCTGCACTTTTTTTTCATCTTTTTGCTAAGTTATTCAAAATCATCGCTATCCAATGTGTAATCGTCGAGGCTTGTGGTATATTGATCTTCGTCTTCATCCTGATCTAAGAAACCAAGCGCGTCGTCTTCGCGGTTGGCAGGTCTTAGGATATTTGTTTTGGATACATTGAGTCTGATTTCAGTCCGTGTTTGGCCATCTTCTAAAAGAACCGTTTTGGCAAAAGGTGTGCCCAGTACTTCTACGAGTGTTCCGCGGGTTAAAAAATCCGTAATGCGCATGTTGGAGCCATCTCTTTTCCAAATGGTGCAATTGACCCAAGTGGTTTTGGTGCGCATTTGACCCGTTTTTTTGTCTTTCCAATTTTTATTATGCGCAACTGGAAAATTGATGGCAACGATGCCGCGCTCCATGGTTTTGACATGGGCGTCTTTGCCAATATTGCCGATAAGTCTGGTTTCAAATACTGTAGCCATGAGTAAGTATCAATTAAAAAGCGTGTACCGGAATATACCGATACACGCTTCTAACAATGAAGTACTTAAATTGTTTTAGTGCTGATGTCCGTTAGGGCCATGTGCATGTCCGTGCGCCAATTCTCCTGGATCTGCATCGCGCACCTCGAGAATAGTTCCCGTAAAATGCAGGTCAGTACCTGCTAACGGATGATTAAAGTCCATTTGTACGGTTTCGTCGGTGATTTCCAAAATACGACCGCGCAATTGGTTACCTTCGTTGTCAGACATCGGAACCATACTGCCTACTTGAAACATTTGGTCGTCAAATTTACCCTCTTCGGTATGGAAGATATTGGCCGGAAGCATTACAATATGCTGTGGATCTTGCTCGCCGTAGGCATTGGCTGCGGCAATATGAAAATCAAAGTGCTCGCCAGCAGCTTTGCCGGCTAATTTTTCTTCAAATTCTGGAATCATGCCACCCACACCATATAAAAAGGTCAAGGCGTTTTCCGGAGTTGTTTCTTCGATGTGTTCTCCGGTGGTGTGATCAGAGAGTTTGTAGGTCAAGGTAACGACCTTTTGGTGGGAGATTTGCATGTAATATAATTTTCTCCAAATTTAGCTCTAAATGTTGAAAAACCCATGAAAAGTTGCTTCAATACTTTATATAAATGGAATACTGATTACCTATATTTGATGTAAATATTTCAAAAACCATGGCAGTAAATAAAGCAATAATCTCAGCAGTTAAAAAATCCCTAAGTAAGTTTGACTTATCTCGAATGGAAGAACGATGCACTAATGAGGCTCAAACAAGAATGTATTTAATCGAACCTTTGTTGGAAATTTTAGGTTATAGCCATTCCGATGACATTCTAACTGAAATTAATGCTGGTTGGGGCCAAAAGAATAAAAAAGCAGATATTGGGCTACTTTTACCAAAATCTAAGGAGCCTGAGGTAATTATTGAATGTAAAACATACGGGAAAAATCTTACCGATAAAGAAGCAGACCAATTAAATGGATACTTTTTAAATACTAAAAATAGTAAGATTGGAATTTTGACAAATGGTATCATTTGGAAGTTTTATTCCCCCAATGAAGTAAATAAAGAAATAGGTTTGTTTCCAATCCCTTTCATGGAATTGAATTTCTCTGAAATTAACGATGATTTGATAGCCCAATTTTCTCGTTTTCAGCGAAATATTTTAAAAGATGAACTCAAAGACTTAATTGAAGAGGCACAAGATTACTTTTTTCTGCAAGGATTTGAAGAAGCATTAGTTAGTGAGCTTTCAGATCCATCTGACGATTTTATTAAAGCCATCTTTAACAAGATGCTAAAAGCAGATGGAAAGAGAATGACCGAAGCAATAAAAAGCAAAATTCGTTCAGCGATTCATTCAAACTCGATCCAATCGGCTTTACCCAAATTAATTGAGTTAGAAGCAAAAAATGGTGGATTAATTATTACTACTGCAGAAGAGTTGAAAATTTATCATACGGTTAAAACAATTCTTCTAAGTAATTTCAAAAAAATTGAACCTACTCGTATTTCATATAGAGACAATAAAAATAGTTTCATTGTAATTGTTGATGACAATCAAAAGAAAACGGTATGCAGAATTACCTCTAATAGAGGACGACATTATTTAGAAATTAATGGTGTTGATAAGAAACATGAAGTTAGTGGGATTGACAGTATTGTCATCTTAAGCAAAGCTTTAAAAGATGCCGCTACTCCTTTTCTAGTGTAATCTCGAGATATAAAAAAAAGGGAAGCAATCGCTTCCCTTTTTTGTTCCTAAGTATTGTGAAAATAGGGTTTTACTTCACTAGATCTTTTACAAAATTAGGCAGCGCGAACGTAGCAAAATGGATGTCTTCGTTGTAGTAACGAAGGCCTTTTTCTGAAACAAATGTTTTGATGGCAGCAGTGTTGCTTACTTTGCGTGGATCTGCTGCGCCTTTGAGCCCGTACTGGAAACTCCACATGCCGGTAGGGTAGGTCGGTACAAAGAACAGGCCGACTGGTGCGTTGTCTTTGCCGAAAATACTTTGCAAGGTTTGGTTGAGCTCGGCGAACGCTTTTTCATTGAATTTCGGAGACTCACCTTGGGCCACCAAAATGCCGTCGGCTTTCAGGGTGCGGTAGCAATTTTGATAGAAGTCTACGCTAAACAAACCTTCTGCAGGGCCTACTGGGTCTGAACCGTCAACAATAAGCAGGTCGTAAATAGCATCTGGAGCGTTTTTAACAAAAGCAATACCGTCGTCTACAATGAGTTCTAAACGCGGGTCGTCGAAAGCTGCGGCAATTTCTGGAAGGTGCTCTTTACAAGCCTTGATGACTTCGCCATCGATTTCGACCATGGTGACTTTTTCAATGTTGCTGTGACGCAATACTTCGCGGACAGTTCCGCCGTCGCCACCACCTATAACCAATACATTTTTGGCATTTTGAAGCGTAAATAAACTCGGGTGAGCAATCATTTCGTGGTAGTGAAACTCGTCTTTGATGGTGGTCATGACCATGTCGTCGAGTGCGAGCATTTTACCGTATTTGGTAGATTCAAGAATGCGTACACGCTGAAATGGAGACTGTACATCAAAAAAGACATCGCCTGTGAAGCGCAAAGAGAGCGCTTGGTCTTCGTCTTTGTCTGTGAACCAGACATTGCGTGTGTAGAAATCGGGGTTGCGCCATTCTGCCGCTTTTTCGCGGGCGGTAGTGATATCAAAGTCGTTTCGCGTCAATAAATTGACAGAACCACGCTTCATTTCGATCGCAGAATAAGATTTGGCGCCAAAGCATTCTTTGAGGTGGTCAAAAGCAATCCAGGCGTTCATGTCGCCACAAGTAAAGACATCGACCGCAGCATAACCGTATTCAGGCCAGGTATGAATAGCGAGGTGGCTTTCTTGGATAACAACGACACCAGATACACCGTACGGCGAAAAATGGTGAAAAGTAGAGTTGATCACAGTTGCCTCTGCCTTTCGGGCGGCGCCAACCATATCGCGTTCGATAGCCGCGACGTCGTTCATGACATGCGGATCACAATTCATAAACTCCACCAAAATGTGGTTTCCAAGTGCTGTGTTGCTCATTTTTCTGCTTAAAATTTAAAAATTGACCGCAAAGATACGGAATTTCAGTCTGATAAATAGCGTAATTTATCCAAACTCACCTTAATGCGGGCCTGCCCAAAAATCACACTCAGCTGCTTGCCTTTCATTTCCTCGACCAATCCGATGCGATTGGTCTGGATCAATTGTACCTTGCTACCGATTTTGATTTTTTCTTGTTCGTATTTTTCTGCGCGCTGCACCTCTTTTTTGGTGGGTTTTTGAGTAGGTGAGGCGAGGGGTGCCTTTTTCTTGATCGTTTGTTTTGATTTTTCAAGGCGCAGGTATTGTGTAAGTTCCTGAAATAAGGCCGTATTCACGTCTTTTTTTCGGGAAGTGGCATTGAAGCGCTCAATGAAAGCCAGCATTTTTTTTCCTGCTTGCAACTGCTTTTGGCTGGTTTCTTGTACTTGGGAAACCTGGCTTTGTTTGTGTTGCAATTTCTGAATTTCTTGCTCGTGCAACGAAGTGGATCGCTCTGCGGCTTTAGCTGCTTCTTCGAGACGTTTATTCTGCGCCAAAAGCGTGTTTCGCTCTTTTTGCAAGCCGCTCAAGAGCTTATCTAAACGAACTTTTTGCTGATTGAGACGCTGTTTGGCCTCTTCGATGAGCTGCTTGGAAATCCCATTTAGCTGCGCAACTTCGAAGGTAAATGAACTTCCGGGTTGGCCAAGCGCAAACCGATAAAGCGGGGAGAGGTCTTTTTCATTAAAAAGCATACATCCGTTGCGTGCTTGTGGCAGTTCATCGGCTTTTAGTTTGATGTTGCTGTAGTGGGTAGTAATGACCGCAAAAGATTTCAGTGCATACATTTGTTCAAAGAAAACCTCTGCCAAGGCAGCGCCAAGTTCTGGATCAGAACCTGTTCCAAATTCATCGAGCAACAGTAAAGTCTGGCCATTTGCTCGACCCAAAAAGTACTTCATTCTTTGCAAGCGATAAGAATATGTACTTAACTCATTTTCAATAGATTGATTATCACCAATATCGGAATAGATTTGCTTAAAAAAGCTCATTTGACTATCGGGTGCAACCGGCACGAGTAATCCTGCTTGCAACATAATTTGCAGTAAACCCACCGTTTTAAGTGTGATGCTTTTTCCACCTGCATTTGGGCCAGAAATGACCAACATTCGGGCTTGTTGTTGTAAGGTAATTTCTTGTGCAAAAGTAGGTTTGCCGGCTATCTGATTGGCGCGTCTTAATAATGGATGATACGCTGCTTTGAGGTGCATCCCGGGGTGCTGGCCAATGGCAGGTAAAACCGCCTCCATTTCAAGCGCTAGCTTGCATTTGGCATTGAGAAAATCGACCCGAGTAAGCAAGGTTTGGTAGGCTTCTATCAGTGGTTTGTATTGAACCATAAGCCCAGTGAGCGCCTGCAAAATACGGTGGATTTCCTTGCGCTCATCGTCGAAAAGGAATTCGAGTTCGTTGTTGAGCGGCACATTGACCAAAGGCTCTATGAAGGTGAGGCTACCCGTTTTGCTAGAGCCGTGTATGTTGCCGGGTACTTTGCGCTTAAAGGTAGAAAGTACCGTCAGCACACGACGTTCATTGACAAACGTCTCGAGCGTTTCTGCCAACACTTTGTCTTTGTTATAACGGCGTAATTCTTTGTCAAAATTCTTGTTGATCTGATTGCGCAACACCCTAATTCTTGCTCGTATTTCTGCTAATTCAGGTGAGGCGTCGTCTTTGATTTGGCCGTTGCGGTCAAAAACCTGATCAATTTCGTTGGTAATTTCCTTGGTATAATAGACGTCGTTGGTGAGTTCATTTAATAACGGATATTTGAAAAGCGAATTTTCGAAAAACAATACCAAAGCATTGACCAGTTCAGAGGCTTGGTAAATTCTACGGAATCCTTCCAAAGAAATAACTGCTTTCTGTATGCCTAATAATTTGATTTCTTGAAGGAGTTCCTCAAACTCGAGCACCGGAAATTTTTCGCCATGAACCCGAACTTGCCTGAGTTCGTCGAGGCGCTTGAGTTCTTGGCGCAGCATCTGAAACTGGCTGCGCGGCTGAAGGGTCTGCACTTGTTGTAGCGCAGTCGGACCAATACAGAATTTTTCTAGCCAGTTTTTGATCGCTGCAAATTCGAGGTCGTGGAGGGTCTGTTGATCAGTACTAAACACAATGCAAAGATATACAACGTACAGATAAGTCTTTTGTTTGAATTGTCATATAATTAATATTATGTTAAATAGAATAATATACAATAGAATGGTTATCTTTAGCACACAAAAACAACTAATGGCTATCTATTCTTTCAATGGGTTTATACCCGTAGTGAAACCATCTAGCTTCGTTCACCCACAAGCGAATGTCACTGGCAATGTCATCATTGGCGAAAATGTTTACATCGGGCCCGGTGCTGTTTTACGCGGCGATTGGGGACAAATCATCATTGAAGACGGTTGCAATGTGCAGGAAAATTGTGTCATCCATATGTTTCCCGGAACTACCGTTCATTTAAAAAAAGGCGCCCATGTCGGCCACGGCGCCATTATTCACGGTGGCACACTCGAAGAAAATTGCTTGATCGGTATGAATGCCGTTCTCATGGACGACGTACTTATTGGTAAAGAAAGTATCATTGGCGCGCTCTCATTTGTGCCTGCGCAAATGCAAATACCACCGCGCAGCTTGGTTGTTGGTAATCCGGCTAAAATCATCAAAGCCGTTTCTGACGAAATGATCGCCTGGAAAACAGACGGCACCGCCTTGTATCAGCAACTCCCAAAAGATTGTCAAGACACGCTCAAACCTTGTGAACCACTCACCGAAATAGAGCCGAATCGCCCCGTTCAACAGGTTACTTATTTCAAATGGCAGCAAAAGAAATGAACAATTGAATAATTTGTAAACAATCGTTGGGACAAAGGCAAGGAATGTATTACCTTTGTTTCCCGTAGTTACAAACGTTATATGTCCAATTCAACCAAGTATGTTTTTGTAACCGGGGGTGTGACTTCTTCCTTAGGAAAAGGCATCATATCTGCGTCGTTAGCAAAACTTTTACAAGCCCGTGGTTATACCACCACCATTCAAAAACTAGATCCATATATCAATATCGATCCCGGAACCCTCAATCCCTACGAGCACGGCGAATGCTACGTCACTGACGACGGCGCCGAGACCGACCTCGATTTAGGGCACTACGAGCGCTTTTTAAATGTGCCCACTTCACAGGCCAACAACGTTACAACTGGTAGAATTTACCAGTCAGTGATTGAAAAAGAGCGTCGCGGCGATTACCTAGGAAAAACGGTTCAGGTCATTCCTCATATTACTGACGAAATCAAAGAGCGTATTCAAGCAGTAGCCAAAAACGGCCAATTTGACATCGTCATTACCGAAATCGGTGGAACCGTCGGTGACATCGAATCATTGCCCTACGTTGAAGCCGTTCGTCAATTGCTTTGGGAATACGACAACGATTGTATCGTTGTTCACCTCACGCTTGTCCCCTACTTATCGGCAGCCGGCGAACTCAAAACCAAACCCACCCAACACAGCGTTAAGCAACTACTAGAATTAGGCGTTCAACCCGATGTTTTGTGTTGCCGTACCGAACACGAACTCGACCTCGGCTTGCGCAAAAAGATTGCTAAATTTTGCAACGTTTCGGTCAATGCAGTCATTGAGGCCAGAGACGCCGCCTCCATCTATGATGTTCCGCTTTTAATGCAAGCTGAAGAACTCGATACGGTTGTCCTGGAAAAATTGGGCTTATCCAAAAAACAAAGTCCAAAACTCGACAACTGGAAGGCTTTTCTTGAACGACTCAAAAATCCGAAGCACACCGTAAAAATTGGATTGATTGGAAAATACGTCGAACTCAAAGACGCTTATAAATCGATTTCAGAAGCCTTTATTCATGCTGGCGTTTCCAACGAGACCAAAGTTGAACTTTCCTGGATTCATTCAGAAAATCTCGACCCGGACAATATTTCCAAAGAGTTAGAAGGTCTTGATGGTATTTTAGTTGCACCGGGTTTTGGCTCTAGAGGTATAGACGGCAAAATCGAGGCGGTGCGTTTTGCCCGTGAAAACAACATTCCTTTCCTAGGAATTTGCCTCGGGATGCAAATTGCCGTCATTGAATTTGCGCGCAACGTACTTGGCCTCAGCGATGCACACTCTACCGAGATGTCGGAAAACACCACCGCGGCGGTTATCTCCATGATGGAAGAGCAGAAACGTATTTCCAACATGGGCGGCACCATGCGCTTGGGCGCCTACAAATGCGAACTCAAACCGAATTCCAATACGGCTAAAGCCTACCAAAACAATAATATTTCAGAACGTCATCGTCACCGATATGAATTCAACAATGACTTCCTAGCTGATTTTGAAGCCAAAGGCATGATTGCCACCGGTAAAAACCCAGATACCGGTTTGGTAGAAGTTGTTGAAATCCCAACCCACCAGTGGTTTGTAGGGGTACAATTTCATCCCGAGTACAAAAGTACAGTAGATGCCCCTCACCCACTCTTTGTTGCTTTTGTTAAAGCAGCGCTTAAAAACAAAAAACACTAATTATGGATCGCAATTCCACCATTGGCCTGGTTTTGATAGGCCTTATTATCACCGTTTTTTCGGTCATGAATCAGCCCTCTGAAGCTGAAATTAAGGCTGCTCAGAAAAAAGAGGCTAACGTAGCCCGTAAAAAATCGGTAAAAAAAGAAAACGCAGTTCTACCATCGGCAGCAAATAATCCGGCAGCTGTTTCGAGAATTGCAGCAAAAGAAAGTATCACGAAAATTGAGAACGACGAACTACTCATTGAACTCAACAATAAAGGTGGGATGGTAGCAGGGGTTTACCTCAAAAATTACCGCAACTACAAAGATTTTGCCGCCAACAAAGACAATGCACTTTGCCTATTTGAAAACGGAGATGCCCATAACCAGCTTGTCTTGAGTACCGCAAAAGGCAAGATATACACCAAGAATCACTTTTTTAATTTGGTAAAAAGTACCAAAACCAGCGCCATTTACGAGGCGCAATTTGCAGAAGGTACCATTCGTCAGACCTATAAGCTCAAAAAAGGCCACGACCTCTCTTACCATATTGAAGTCCTTGACAACAAAGGCTTTATTCTTGACAACACCGTCTTGAATTGGGCTGCCGATTTCAAAAAAACCGAGCGTTTGTTTTCTGAACAACGCCGTGTATCTACCATTTGCTTTGAACAAACAGAGAGCGGCCTCGATTACCTTTCTGAAACAGCCAGTGAATCCGGTGCGGCAGAAGAAGACATCAAGTGGGTCGCGTTCAAACAAAGTTATTTCTCGGCTATCCTCCACCCTGCCAATGCTTTCCCTAAAAAAGGAACCAAATTCTTCATTCAAAACTTCAAAGAAGGACACCCACAAGCCTGGACTCACCTAAAAGGTTACCATGCTACAATGGCCCTCGATTTTCAAAACAATGCGGCGTCGTTTAACTGGTTTTTTGGCCCCAATGACTACGAGGTTTTACAAAGCTACAACAGCGGTTACGACGATATCCTCAATTTTGGTTGGGGCTTGTTTCGCTGGATCAACATCTATGCGGTCCAGCCCATATTCAATTTATTAGTAGACAACGGCATTGCGCTTGGTTGGGCGATCCTGATTTTGACGCTCATCCTCAAAACTATTTTGATGCCCGTTCAATGGAAAATGTTTGTCTCCTCCGTTAAAATGCGTATTCTCAAGCCGGAAATCGATGAGCTGAATGCCAAATACCCGAAGCAAGAAGATGCCATGAAAAAACAAATGGAAATGATGACGCTTTATCGGGAATCTGGCGCAAGTCCATTAGCTGGTTGTTTGCCAATGCTCATTCAAATGCCGATCTTATTGGCGGTGTTCCGCTTTTTTCCGGCGGCCTTTGAATTGCGTCAAAAAGGATTCCTTTGGGCAGAAGACCTGAGCTCCTATGACTCTATCCTCGATTTTGGTTTCCACTTACCTATTTACGGCGACCACATTTCCCTTTTTACACTTTTGATGGCAGGTACTACCCTCGCCTACACCTACATGAATAGTGGCAATATGCAAACGCCACAGCAACCGGGAATGCCCGACATGCGCATCATTATGTATATTTTCCCTTTCATGATGATTTTCTTCTTCAACAACTATTCTGCTGGTCTTTCCTATTACTATTTCATTTCTACCCTCATGTCCATCCTCATGATGGTCCTGATCAAGCGTTTCTTTGTCAACGAAGACAAACTCAAAGTCAAAATGGCAGAAAGAAAAGCCAATAGTGCTGCCAATCCAAAAGCCAAGAAAAAATCGCGTTTCCAAGAAAAACTCGAAGAAATGCAACGTCAACAGCAAGAAATGCTCAAAAACCGCAAAAAATAAACCCATGAAATTTTTTATTGACACCGCTAACCTCAAAGACATCGCCGAAGCCCACGACATGGGAATTTTAGATGGCGTTACCACCAATCCATCTTTGATGGCCAAAGAAGGCATCTCTGGAAAAGCCAATATTTTAAAACATTATGTGGATATCTGCAATATTGTAGACGGCCCAGTTAGCGCAGAGGTAATCGCAACCGATTTCGAAGGCATGGTCCGCGAAGGCGAAGAGCTTGCCGCCTTGCATAAAAATATCGTGGTCAAAATCCCAATGATTGCAGAAGGTCTCAAGGCGATTAAATACTTTTCTGGCAAAGGCATTCGCACCAATTGTACACTGATCTTTTCGTCTGGCCAGGCTTTGGTTGCCGCAAAAGCGGGTGCAACTTATATCTCACCGTTTTTAGGGCGCCTAGACGACGTCTCCACCGATGGTTTGTCTTTAATTGAACAAATCCGCGTCATTTACGACAACTATGCATTTGACACCGAGATCCTCGCTGCATCTGTGCGTCACCCCATGCATATTATCAATTGCGCAACGATTGGAGCCGATGTCATGACCGGTCCGCTTTCTGCCATCAAGGCGTTGGTCAAACACCCGCTTACAGATATTGGCCTCCAGCAATTTTTAGCAGATCACGCCAAGGCGAATCAATAAGCAAAGATGTTATCTAAAGAAGCGCGTAAAGCTTGGAATGAAGCCTTTTGGGCTGGTTTCAAAAACCATATGCGCGCTTGTCTTTCTGCCTCTGGTAAACGCGTCAATTGGATCAATTACCCAACGCAAGTTAAAAATACCTACTTGCGCATGGTTTGTGACGGCAAGCAAATTTTACTCTGCTACGATATCCAATTCAAGGACGCAGGAGTTCAGGCTATTTTTTGGGAACAGCTTACCGAGCTAAAAGTGGTACTTGAAAGCAATATGTCCATCCCGACCCATTGGGAGCCACAATTAGTCAATAATGAAGGGCAAACATTCGGCAGGCTATTTTGGCAACTCGAAAACGCAAATTTCTACGACGAAACCCATTGGCCGCTCATTTATGCTTTTTTCAAGAAACATTTAAGAGAGTTTGACGTCTTCTATCAAGAATTCAATGAAATTTTGATCACATTGGTTGACTAAATAGAATACCTATCTTTACACTATGAAATTATTCTTCACGATTTTACTATTTTGCTTCTGCACCTGTATTCAGGCCCAAACCAATTTATTGCAAACCGATTTTCAGACAGGAATCCCGAGCAATTATACCTTACTCAACCTCGACAACCAGACCCCTCACCCACTTGTACAGGAATACGCGAGCGGTTGGATCACCGCGCCAGACCCTGAAAATCTAACTGATACCGTTGCAGCCGTAAGTTCTTATTTTGAAAACGCCGATACGGCTAACCGCTGGCTTATCACGCCTGCATTGCAATTGGGCGGATTCGGCAATTTTATCTCTTGGCAAGCAAAATCTCACGACCCTTCATATCCAGACGATTACTTGGTTTTGGTTTCTCATACGACCAATGACCCCAGCGCATTTACAGACACCATCGGTTCGGTTCAAGAAGAAAATTTTGAATGGACTTTTCGCGAAGTCAACCTTTCTGAAAATGGCTACAATGATTCTACCATTTACATCGCGTTTGTACTCAGAACCGTTGACGGATTCAAATTGTACATAGACGACATCGAAGTACGCAAAGACGACCCTGTAGGCATCATTGAAATGCCATCTGTTGATTTAGTGGTTTATCCGAATCCGAGTTCAGACCTCATTTTCGTAAAAAATATCCAAGACGTTTCGAAACTAGAAATTCTGGATTTCAACGGTAAAGTTTTACTTCATTCTTTCCAATCGATCATTTCAATAGCCGAGCTGCTTAACGGTTCATATCTATTGCGCTGTACCACCCCTAACGGCACTTACACCAAGCCCATTCTTAAACTGTAATGAAGCAGTTGCTCCAAGAAGTTGAAAAACGCGTTCGCGAAAAATTTACCGATCAAGAAGGAAGCCATGACTGGCAGCACATCGATCGGGTCCGAAAAAATGCGCTTCTGTTGCAAAAATCTGAAGGTGGCGATGCCCAACTCATTGAATTAGCAGCGTTGCTTCACGATTTCTCAGATCATAAGTACAACGGTGGAGATTTTCTGGCTGGTCAACAAGTTGTGTATGCCTTATTAAAGGAGTTGAATGCCCCTGAAAAAATTGCTCATGCGGTTGCAGAAATTGTCGGTGTTGTGTCTTTCAAAGGCGCGCAAGTCCCCGATGAAGAAACATCGTTGGAGGGTCAAATTGTGCGCGATGCAGACCGCCTAGACGCAATTGGTGCAATCGGAATTGCACGTGCTTTTGCCTATGGTGGTAGTCGTGGCAGGGCTTTGTATGACCCGGCGATAGCTCCTACGTTCCATCAGACCAAAGAAGCATACGCCCAAGACAAAGGTCATACGATCAATCACTTTTACGAAAAGCTATTGTTGCTCCAAGACCGTATGGAAACCCGAAGCGCCAAAGAAATTGCGGCAAAAAGGCACCAATTCATGCTGCATTTTTTAGCACAATTTAAAAAAGAGTGGGCGGCCGAAAATCAGGATATTTCTTAAAAAAAGCAAGTTCATCTGCGGCAATGGCCTTTTGAAATTGTTGCGCGGCCTGACTTTCCGGATACAAGAGTCGATGTGCACTTCTTTGTTGCAATTCTTGCCACTCATCCAAAATCGCCAATGACGATTCATCCAAAAATTGGGTCTTGAAAGCTTCCCAGACGGCCGCGGTGGCTTTTTGATTTGGATGTGCGCCGTCATCTTTATAATATGCGTAATCGCGCAGCTGATCTAGCACCAATTCATATGCTTCAAAATAAGTGCAATTAGGCAGCTCAGTGAGTTCCTCTAAAAGCAAGATCAGCCTTGCTTTGCTGCGGTTATTGCCAACCAGACCCTCTTTTAAATGCCTCACCGGGCTCAGCGTAAAGACAATTTGCAAAGACGGATTGAATGCCTTTAGTTGAACCAATAGTTTGATCCAAGTAGCGCTTAACATACCCGTTTGCGAAAGCGTTTTCTGAAATTTCGAAGGCGGCGCCTTGTGGCAATTTGCAACAATATCGTTATCTGCACAAAGCGTATAAGCCCAACTACTTCCAAAAGTGAGCAAGAGATGGCTGCTTTTTTGAAGTGCGCCACGAAGATCTAGGTAAAGTGCTTCAAATTTTTGATTGAGTGCTTGTTCGGACATCGCGTAGAAAGTCCCGGATAAATCCCAAGACAAGAAAACGTCGTCGCGCTGGTGAATCCGAAGTGGTCGGTATTGATCAGCAAGCGCCCAAAAAAGTAGTTTCGACAACGCCAAAGGATGAAAAATAGTACCTCCGGGGTTTACTGTGGTAACAAAACCATTTTCTTGAAGCTTTTTGCCTATTTCATCTGAAAAACAGCTCCCAAGTAATAGCAGTTTACTTTTGTGCGAAATGCGTTGATAAGCACTCATTGATCTGCTAATAAAGAAGCAGCATTTGCCAAAGCGGCTTCTGAAATGATTTCCCCACTTAATAAACGTGCAATTTCTTGCGTGCGCTCGACAGGCGCAAGGGTACTTACTTTGGTTTGCATGCGTTCGTTGACCACCGTTTTTTGAACGAGAAAATGATGTTCAGCCTTAGCCGCCACCTGAGGCAAGTGAGAAATGGCCATACATTGTCCATTGTGAGCCATTTCATTGAGCAACCTTCCTATCTTTAAAGCGACGTCGCCTGAGACACCAGTATCAATTTCATCAAAAATGATGGTTGGCAAGGCCTTTTTCTCAGAAACCATTTTTTGCAAAGCCAACATGAGTCGTGAAAGCTCACCTCCACTCGCAGCGCGTTCAACGGCTACAGGATTGTGACCTAAATTTGCCGAAAAAAGCAATTCTATTGCCGAACACCCCAATGAATTGAGCTGATCGGTTTGTTGCAGATCAAAAGCCAATGTGGTATTGGGTAGTTTTAATTCATTCAATATTTGTTTTAATTGTGCGGCAAGCGCGCCTACTCCGGCAACCCTGCTTTGATGCAAGGCCTTTGCATCAGCCCACAATTGCTGTTCGCGTTCGGCCAATGCGCGACGCATGTCATTGAGGGTTTCTAATTGTGCTTGAAGCGTTTGAGCTTGGTTGCTCAGTTGATTTTGAATGTCTAATAATGCGGCAATGTCTTGAACCCTATGCTTGTGTAAGACTGAATTAATTTTATCCTGAAGAGCCTCCAGGACAGGAAGTTGGCTTGGATCAAGCTCTTGGGTACTTGCCCTCGATGCGTCTCTGGATAATTCTTTGATTTCGATAAGGAGCGCTTTCAATCTTTCGGCAAAACTAGCCATCTGAGCGTCGATGTGCTTGACTTTATCTAATACCAACTTGCGTTGATACAACGAAGCGTAGGGTCCGTTGTCGTCTTGCAAGGATTCCAGAGCAGCATGCGCCTCTTGTAACTGGGCTGCATTGGCATAACGTTGAAGCTCGGTTTCGAGTCCTAATATTTTTGGATCGTGAAGCTGCAAGGCCTCTAATTCTTCTCGTAAAAAATCATTGTAGTCTTGCTGGGCACAATCTTGTTCATATTGTAATTGCTTTGCCGAAAATTCACGTTGAAGTGATTGAAAGCTTTTGAGCGCATCCGAAAATGCGGCTTGCTGCTCGCCCAGGCCTAGTAGAAGATCAATGAGTTGTAGTTGATAGCTTTTTGACTTGAGCTCGAGTGTGTTGTATTGCGAGTGAATTTGCAGCAGATTACCAGTGAGCTGTCTGAGGACTTGCAGTGAAACAGGCGTATCGTTGATAAAAGCCCGGGATTTGCCTTCAGCTGCAATTTCCCGACGGATCAAGGTCTGAGGCTCAAAATCGAGGTCGTTTTGCTCAAAAAAAGGTAAAAGCGTTTGGGGTAAATCAAAAACCGCCTCGACAATGGCCTTTTTAGCACCTGGTGCCAAAACGCTTAGATCGGCGCGCTCACCAAGTATGAGTTGTGTAGCCGCCAAAATAATGGATTTTCCTGACCCAGTTTCACCGGTAAAAACGGTGAATCCATTTTGGAAATCGAGCTGAACAGCATCGATGAGTGCAAAGTGCTGAATGCGAAGCGAACGAAGCATTAGTCGAGGATTGTGGCGTAACGTGTAGAGTTAGCTGGATCAAGTTTCTTTAAAAGATTGACTAAATCTTGTTTGTCCTTGAGTTCTGAATCAGAAAAAATGTTTTTGAGCTCGGTAGTTTTACCGAATAAAAAACTAACGATATTAACCGTATTTGGCCTTGTTGCCATAATTGGGCTCAATAAATTAAGTGCCGCAACAATCGCTTTTTTCCCTTCTTCTTTTTTGTCGTAGAGTTGGTCAAGCCCCAAACGGTGATACTGATATAAACAGACACGAAATGGTTCAAAAACAGGCTGTAACATGTTGTCAGCTAAATAAAAACGATTGCGCTTGCTGCTTTCAGAAGATTTCCATCCTGCTGCACCGCCTGTCTGGGCAAGGGTTACAATTTGCAACGCTTCCTGAAAATAAGGTGTTCCGCCTTTTAAAGAAAAAGAATCGTAATCCATGCCAATGATAAAATAGGCATAAAATGCCAAGATAGACGTCAGGTTATCACGGTATTGATTGGGAACGTAATTCAGAACAGCCCCTCTAGAAAAGGTTGCCTGGAAGTTTTCATCCTGAAAATTAAATAAAGTAGAATTGTAATTGCTATTGAACGCAGGGCGAACACTCGAGACTTGAATATCACCCTTGTACGCACCCGTTGCCGGGATTTCGCGAATTTGAATTTGAATATTACAATTGATGCGCTCTTCGGTCTTGAACTTGTCTTTGGTCCAGACGGTATTGTTCATGATTTCGGTGATGCTCTGTTTCATCTGATTGATGATCTCTTGTTCGGTGGAACTCACCTCTACCTTATTGTCAACGACGATATTCACCTGACAATTGAGTTCTTGGGCAGTCACGTACTGACAAATCAATAAAACTACTATTAAAAAAAAAGTCTTTTTCATGCGTTTGCGTCGAGGTATTGAATCAATGCTGCTGCAGTAGCTGCTTTGCTTTGTAAAGGCAAATCCAGGCGCTGCTCGGCTTTATCGAAGATACTAATTTTATTGGTAGGCGCTGCAAATCCAGATACACCATCATGTTGTTCATTCAGGACGATATAATCGAGGTTTTTCTGCCTTAATTTACTTAACGCGTTTTGTGCTGAATTATTGGTTTCAAGTGCAAAACCCACCACAATTTGTGTAGATTTATGCGCTGCAGCCCAGGCCAGCACATCCGGGTTCTTTACGAGTTCGAGCTGTATTTGATCGTCCTTCTTTTTAATTTTTTGCGTTGCTTTTTCTTTGGGTTTGTAATCGGCTACAGCGGCACTAAAAATACCATGAGTAGCCCAAGACCAATGCGCTTGAACTGTATGAAGTAAATCTTGGGCTGTTACAATTGAAATTGTACGCAAATTTGGATGCGCCAAGGAAAGTTGAGTTGGCCCTGAAATCAGTAAGACTTCGTGGCCAGCCGCAAGTGCTGCCGCGGCAAGCGCATAACCCATTTGCCCCGTTGAATGATTACTTAAATAGCGCACAGGGTCAATAGGTTCTTGTGTAGGGCCCGCCGTAATAAGAATGCGTTTTTGAGCGCCGGTTTTATGAGGTTGTGCCTCGAAAAAAGACTGCAGATAAGCAAATATATTTTCGGGTTCTTCCATCCTGCCCTGCCCTTCTAAGCCGCTGGCCAAAGCGCCGAAAGTTGCTGGAATTACCGAGACGCGGTCCTCTTGTAATTGCGCCAAATTGCGCTTAAAACTCGGATGCTGGTACATGTCAAGATCCATGGCAGGTGCCACCACGCAAGGGCATTTGAGCGATAAATAGGTGGCCAATAACAAGTTGTCACAAGCGCCGTTCGCCATTTTGGATAGCGTATTGGCAGTGGCAGGTGCAATAAGCATGAGATCTGCCCATAGACCGAGCTCGACATGGTTGGTCCAGACACCGGTTTCTTTGTTCCAAAATTCAATATGAACAGCTTGCTCGCTGAGTGTAGCCAAAACCAGGGGGCTTACAAAGTCAGCTGCAGATGGCGTTAGCACACAACGCACCTCTGCACCTTGCTTTTTAAGTAAGCGAACTAAAATAGGGATTTTGTAGGCAGCAATACCTCCTGAAATACCAAGAAGGATTCGCTTGCCGCGCATGATTATTGCAAAGACTCTGGTTTGCGAAGGTAGATTTTTTCTTCTAACAACTCTTGCATGGCAATTGCTGTAGGCTTCGGCATTTTTTCGTAATGCTTAGAGATTTCAATTTGCTCACGGTTTTCAAAAACCTCTTCAAGGTTATCGGTGTGCGTAGCAAATTCTTGCAATTTTTGAGTCAATTCTTCTTTGAGTTCTGTAGAAATTTGGTTCGCTCTTTTAGAAATAGCAACCAAAGACTCGTAGATATTACCAGTTTTTTCTTCGACCAAAATGGTGTCGCGGGTAACTGTTGTACGTTCTGCAGAGATGTTTTTGAAACTCATTGTGTGGACTTTATTTGATTTTTTCAAGCGCCGAAATGTAGGCTTCCAATTCTTTTAGGTATGGAGAACTTGCATAGCGAAGTGCAAAGTTACGGAATCTTTCGTTAGTTTGGGCGCTGCGCTCACTTTTTTTGCTATCAATGCTATTGATCGTCATGAAATAAGAATTCTTGACAAGGATATAATGTGCTTTCTCCACAAACTGCGAGCGACTGTAGTTTTCCAAAAAAGCCTCGGCAGCAGAAACGGCAGCCTTGTAGTTTTCTGTGCGGTCATAGAGTTCGACGGCATCAAAGGCTTTGCGTTCAAGCTTGAAATGCAGTTGATCGATGATTTGATTACATGTATCCACTAAATAAGATCCAGGATAACGGTCTACAAATTGCTGCACATTGCTGATCGCAAGCTCTGTTTCGGTCTGATCAAGTGAATGTTCTGGCGAATTTTTGACCGAACACATCGCGATCATAAACAATACCTCTTCGGATTTATTGCTGTAAGGAAAACGCTGCATGTAAGAACTGTAGTAGTATTGCGCCATGTAATAATCTTCGATCTCGTAGTAGGATTGTGCCATTCGGTAATAAGACAACTCACCTTCTCCGGATTTGGGTGCGTGCTGATAAATTTGTTCGTAAAGAACAATTGCTTTATTGAATTCTTTTTGATCGTAAAGCTCGTTGGCACTCACAAACTTTTGACTGTAATCAGAACCTTTGACGATTTTGGCATAATCAGAACAAGCGGTAAGTCCGGCTGCAAAGAGTAAGAAAAGCAATAGTTTTTTCATATTATTTAACTCTTAGACTACGGCCTAACTGGAGTACTGTAGTGGGTTTGATACCGTTTAACTGACATAATTTGGCCACGGTAGTGCCATTGCGCGCGGCAATTTCGGTGAGGGTATCGCCCGGACGCACCTTGTAGTAACGTACTTGCGGCGTGCGCACAACAACAGGCGCCTGCACAACCTCGGCCGGATGATCTTCGTAGTAATCTGATGGTTTGGCACCTGGTCTAAATAAGCCTTTATGCACAAATAAATTTTCGTTTTTCAGTTCTTTTGCTGTGAAATCAATGATTTCTTCAGGGTTCATGGGTGCATCGTAGAATCTTATTTCAAAATGCAAATGCGAACCATAAGAGCGGCCTGTGTTTCCGCCAAGACCAATAGGTTCTCCGGCGACGATATCTTGATCTGGATACACTAAAAATTTACTCAAATGCGCATAAAGTGTTTCTAGGCCGTTCGGGTGTCGGATAATCACCAAATTTCCATAGCCGCCGTCGTTGTATTTGGCGTAGCGTACTTTTCCTGACCAGGTTGCGTATATGGTGTCTCCGGTTTCCAAATCGATGTCGATGCCGTTGTGGTTTCTACCATTACGAGGACCGTAACGAGAAGTAACAATTCCAGGAGCAGGCATATGAAAATGTTGGTCAGATTCGTTGTTGACACAAAGCCAGAGGGTATCCTTGAGTTTACCCATGTCATTGCGGCTCGTAAAACACACTTCGTTGCTCCAGGGATGATTAAAACTAGGGTCTTGGGCTTTCATAAGCGCATGAATGCGCGGATTCATGATGCCGTCAAAAGTTGAAACTTGAAGAAAAGCCCACGTTTTATTGCTGTACAAGACGACTTTACCTGCGGCGGTTTCTATGGTATCTAATGCGCGTTGGGCACGCAGCTGAAAGCCAAGTACAGAAAACAGGAAGATAGCAAAGATGGACAGTTTCAAAATCAAATTTTACGTTGCAAATTTAGTGATTTCCTACGATATGGACCTGACCCCAACAACGTCGAGTAAAAAGAAAACGGGTTCATTTGCCCCAATAGACTTGCCATAGCCTTTGCTGCCATAGGCTTGCTCGGGTTGTAAAATCAGGTAATAACGCTCTCCTTGCAAGGCATTTTTAAGGATTTTACGCAGCCCTGGAACAGCTGTTTTTTGACCGACCACATAGCGCTGCGGAAACTTACGCGCCACAATTGCATTTGCTTTATTTGGTGTCGAGGCGACGTATTCATACGCAATTTCCTTGGCGCCGCCTTCTTCTAAAGTAAAAGGTTGGCCGTCGGCAAGTTTCCATGCGCGTATGCCATCAGCATCTATACTCGGTTTGATTTTAGAAAGTACCTTCACATAAAGCCAATTAGGTGTATTGGGTGCCAACACATCTTTGATTCCTTTGGCACCATATGCCAAAGCAGCCGGAATCTCAATTTTGACGAAATCCCCAACTTTGAGGTGCGCAAAAGCGAGATCCCAACCTGGTGTTTGCATGCTATAGCCAACCACAAATGGGATAAACGGTAATTCGATACGGTTGTTGCCATCGATGATTTTACCGTCAGGGGTCCCCAAACGGTAATCGATGAGCGCCATTTCGCCAGACTTGAAGCCTGGCCCGTTGCCACGCTCAATCCATTTAAGAACTATTCCGCTCGACAACTTCTTGGTTTTGTCCACCTTCCCTTTTTCAAAGTTGATCAAGTTTTTTTTGGACCCTTCAACACTCGTGTCAAGTTCGGTAAGATCTTGGGTGTTGGCTTTGGTAATTTGTTTGGTGTCTTTTTTGCTTTTTTCGCTATCGTTGCAAGCAAAAAAGGTCAGTATCAGTATAAAAAGGAAAATATTTTTCATTGTAAATCAATAAGTTCAAGATCAATATAGAGTATACATTGTGGCGGAATTTTCATGCGGTCACCAAGTAAGCCGTGACCCAAGTAGCTCGGCAAAATGAGTTTGGCCCGATCGCCTTTTCGAAGCAATTGTAGGGCTTCGTGAATACCAGACTCTTTTTCGGAATGCGCAATCGTGATGCGTTCGATTTCATCGGGCTTGGTTTGATAGCAGACAGTGCCATCGAGCAGGCCGATCTGCAGACGAACCAGCGCTTGCTGACCATCTTTTGCCAACGGCAGTTGCTGTGGACCTTTTTGATAAATATGATAGCGCAAACCCGAAGGTGTTTTGGTCATTTTGAGTTGGGTAAAATGCGCCAAAAAGGTCTCAATTTTTAGGTTTTCTCGGATGCTCAGTTCTTGATTGAAATCTACGGAATGTGCCGAACTCCATTTTTGTTTGTCTTGGTTTGGTTCTGCGGGCCTGCGACACGCGACCAACGGTATAAACGACAGCAATAAAATGGTTGCAACGGCCTTCATTAACTTACAATTGATCCAAAAGATTTTTGAGTAGCGGTAAAACTTCTGTGAGTGTACCACTAGAAAAACCGCCAGCAGCATACTGATGTCCGCCACCCGCAAAATATTTTTGCGCAAAAGCATTGACAAACCGACCGCCTTTTGAACGAAAAGACAACTTCACCCCTTCATCGGTTTCCATGAGAAAAACCCCTACTTCATAACCTTCTATTGATAAAATCACATTCACCAAACCTTCGGTATCACCTTTTTGATAAGCAAAACGCTTGAGCTCCTCTTTACTAAGGCTGATCAGACCAATGCGTTTGTCGGCAAAAAGCTCCAGCTTTTCTGCAATAGCATAACCACGTAATTGCAAGCGCGTTACACTATTGACATCATAAACGGCCTCGTGAATGAGAAAATGTTGCAAACCAGTCTCGAGCAGTGCAACCACCATTCGGTGTGTGTAGGCTGAAACAGACGGAAAGCGAAAAGAACCGGTGTCTGTAACCAGTCCGAGATACAAGCCCTTGGCCATTGGCTCGTTGAGCAAATGCACTAAATCCAGCTTTTCAAGTGTTTTATAGATCACTTCAGTAGTAGAACAAGCCGCTGTATCGGAAATCTTGTACTCACAAAAATCAGCAGGTTCAGGATGGTGATCGAGCATGACTTTTGTTGCGTTAGAATCCGTAAGAAATACCGACATCGGATCGCCTACTCTGCCAGGTGCATTGTAATCTAGGGCAAAAAGCAGTTGTTGTTGTGTGTAGCTGTTTTCTTGGGCAAAAACCTCCCAATTATAGCTTTCAAGAAATGGACACAAATAAGCAGCAGGTTGATCCGGAAAAACAATAAGGTAGTTTTTGCCGAGTTGTTGGGCCAGTGCTGCCCAAGCAACAACGCTACCTACAGCATCGCCATCTGGGCCTTTATGAGTGGTAATGAGCCAGTTGTCTTGGCTTTTGAGTTGCGCTAGGAGATTTGTGTAGGTCATTTAGTCTTTTTGCATGTGCTCATCTTCTTCCGGATCTGGCGGAAACAATTTAGGCGCATCGGATTTATTTTGAAGCTTATCGAGCATATCTTCTAGCTGCGAAACCGATAAGTTTTTTGCAATGATTTTTTTGTCTTTATCAAGCACAAATACTTTTGGCGTCGAATAGATGTCATAGGTTTGTTGGTAATTTAAGCTCTGGAGCGTGGTGGGCTTTCCTTTTTCTCCTGGATACAACGGAACGAGTTTTTCGGGGGTCGCCTTGGCAATCTCGTAAATAGAATTGGTCACTGCGACGTTGATAAACGTGAGTTTGTTGTCGTGGATGTATTTCTTCCAAGCTTCAAAATCCTTGCCCACACCTTTGCCCACAGCAAAAACTTCGATATTGCGATTCTTCCATTTTTCAGCATAGAGCGTCTGGATTTTTGGCGTTACCTTCTTACAATGACCACACTCTGGATCCCAGAAATAGAGAATGGTGTATTCAGATTTAAGACTGTAAAAATCGAGCCATTTGGTGTCTGAGGTGTCACGCATGATGAGATTCGGCGGCTTGATCCCCATTACTGTATTCATTTTGTTGTCGAGGTTTTCGCACAAATCTTCGAATTTATCTTCGGCTACCCAAAAAGCAGGTGACTTACCAGAGGCATCTTTGGTACAGAAATAACGCTTGAGCATGTAATAGTACACTTTGTCCATACCCATGATTTCACTTTTTCCGTAAGTAGAAGCAATCCAGCCTACTGAGTACTCGTACATTCTGGATTTAGGATCAAGGGCATCACAAAAGGCAAAAGCGTACTTAATGATGGTATCCCAATGTTGAATCATCATTTGCTTCCCAAAATAAAACTCGAGCTTATTGGCAAAAATTGGATTGTTCACCAAGGCGTCGGTTTTGAGGTCGGTGTTATCCCAATAGTGCGCAAAATAGTATTTGTAACGGAAATTGGAATCGAGCAGGTTGCCATTGGCGTCTTTGGGTGGCTCGGGCACCACAACCTCTGTTGACATTTTGACTATTTTTCCGACCAACTTCGCCGGGTGCGCTGCAACTAAATCTGCTTGGTATTTTTCCACTTCTTTGGTAAGCGCATCGATTTGGGTTCCTAAGGTAGCATAAGCGGCGTCTTCAGGCTTGAGTTTCGCACGCTCTTCGGAAAGTTTGGCAATCTCGCCTTTTTTACTGGAGATAAATTTGACGTAAGGAATGAAAATTTTGTTTTCCTCAGATTTATTGATCACCATGTTAGCCATGAAGTCCGGGCCTTTGGTGGTGAGTTGTACATCCTCATTATTGTATACGAATTCAAAATAGCGCTGTCCTGGCAAAAACAAACCTACAATACCAGGTTTTTGTTTGGCGCCGTCAAAAATAACTTCGCCATTTTTCATTTCAGCGGTGTCCGCATAAAAGAGTTTTGAGCCAAAGTATTTGATCAAATAAACTGTTGTATCTTTCTGACCTTCAACTTTTAACTTTATTTTTTGAGCACTGAGGTGTTGCATCAATAGCAACGAAAAAAGGAGCAATATATGTTTCATGAGTTCTGCTGTTTACCTACGAAAATGCTGGAATTTAAGCTTCGTAGCTTCTTTTTAACATTTCTTTAACCAATTCTTTGCAAGGCCTGATCAATTATAGTTGGCTTTGCGTGCGGATTCAGTGCATGGATCTGCGCATACTTTTTGAGCCAGGTGAGTTGTCTTTTGGCATAATTGCGCGAATGCTGTTTGATTTTTTCAATAGCCTCATCACGGCTAATTTGCCCATTAAAAAAATCGAAAAACTCTTGATAACCTACAGTTTGTAATGCCTGTAATTTTTGTTGATCTGGATAAAAACACCTCGCCTCTTGCTCTAAACCTTCTTGTATCATTAAATCGACGCGACGGTTAATCCTTGCATACAATTCTTCGCGTGGCCAGTCAATAAAAAAGCGTCGTAGGTTTGGCGGATCCGCTTTAGGCCCACCACGCAATTCTAAATTCGACTGACCTGTTAACTCGACCACTTCTAACGCACGTAGCAATCGAACAGGATTCATTTGGTCAATTTGCACAAAAAATGCGGGGTCTTTTTGTGCCAATTCGTGTTGTAAGGCGCTGAGGCCTTCTTGCGCGTAAAACGCTTGCCATTTTTGCTGAATCGACGGATCGTGAGGCAGCGGATCTAGACCTAAGAGCAGTGCATCGGCAAATAAGGCCGAACCACCCACCAGCACCACTGCACCATTTTGTTTGACAAGTGCCGTGAATTTCGCTTGGGCTTGTTTGGCAAATTCATTGGCGTTTAAAGGTGTCTGAATGGAATGTGTAGCTACGAAATGATGCTGAACCGCAGCTAACTCCTCGGCAGTAGGTCTTGCCACGCCAATATTTAATTCTTGGTAAAATTGCCTCGAATCAAAAGAAATGATTTCTGTCTGAAATCGTTGCGCTAGCTCAATGGCCAAAAGCGTTTTACCAGAAGCCGTGGGGCCTTGAACAACAAAGACAAGCGGTTCGGTCATTATTTCCAGCGGTCGTAGATTCGCAATACGGTTGCCACATAAGACGTGGCATTCCCTCGATAGGCTCCACAACGCACCATCTCGGAGCGGTAAAACTTAGGCTCGTCTAATTTTTTAACCATCAGTTCTACATTTCCCTCCCATTTATTGGGATCTAAACCAGCTGCACTTGCCAAGCGTTGAGCGTCTTCGATATGACACATTCCGGCGTTGTAAGAGGCCAAAATAAATTGTAGGCGCGTTCGTTCATCCGCTATATTTTGCCAACGTCTACTCATGGATACTAAATAACGCATGCCACCATTGATTTGGGCCTCTGGACTCGAATCGGGAAACACACCAAATTGAGGGCCTGTATTGGGCATGAATTGCATGATGCCGTAAGCGCCACCAAAACCGCGCGCATTCGGATTAAATCGAGATTCTTTAAACGATATTGCGGCCAATATTTTCCAATCCCATGCATATTTTTTAGCGGCATTCTTGAACAAAACATCAAATGGAGAAAGCGCTCCTCTTGGCGTCAAATAAAACTCCGTAGGACTTGCGCTGATGTAGTCAAAATATCTTTTTTTGAGCTGTGCATATGCCTCTGAGGCGATATAACTTTGAAGAAAAGCATCCAATTGTTTTTTAAGTGTTTTGCTTTTGGGTCGCATGGCAAAAGCGATGCGCTGCTCAAAAGACATACGAGTAGAGATATCGAGCCGTGGATGCATGTCTTTGGCAATGCGCGCTTGGTTTTCATGTGCCAACGTATATTGTATGCGACCATTCACCACCTCTTCGATTAAATCTTCTGCTAGCGGTAAAGTCGGCATATAACGCACGTCGATATGCGCTCCAATTTCTTCTTCGAGCGCAAACAAGCGTTTTTCATAAGCCGAGTTTTTACGTATGTAAACCCGTTTGCCCGCTAAATGCGCAGGTTCTGTCAATAATGAATCGGATTTGCGCTGTACCAACACCTGGTAGGTTTGGTAATAAGGCGTAGAATAAGCAAAATAGCGCTCTTGCCTGAGGCCTATTGGTAAATTGGCCGCAACGATATCGCCATCCCCTTTGCGCAATAAACGCACAAAATCTCCGTGTTTATCGACCACTTTGACCTCGAGCTCTAAGCCGTTGGCCTTACAAAAGGTATCTAAAATTTCGTATTCAAAGCCCATGCGCTTGCCTTTGAATTCAAAAAAGGAAAGTGTAGCGTTTTCAGTCAGGACAGTGAGTTTGCCCAGTGCTTTGATTTGTTTCCAATCTTTTTTTTGCAAACGGCGATTGGTGCCAAACTCACAAGCTTGAAAGATTAAACTGAGGCCAATTAACCAGCCTAATACGACATACCTATTGCGGCGCATAAGGCCAAGTATACGAAAAGAAATCGGAATGGTTGCAAATAGCAATGAATTGAAAGTGAAGCAAATGCAAGTTTGTTATTCGTTTTTTACTAAAATAATTCGTTAATTTATTTTGAATTATGAATAATTTCCTATCTTTGCATTCGTAATTCAAAAGGGGGTTTAGCTCAGCTGGTTCAGAGCATCTGCCTTACAAGCAGAGGGTCGGCGGTTCGAACCCGTCAACCCCCACAAAAAAAGCAGTTTGATAGTTCAAACAACAAATTAATAAAGCAAGTGCTTTTTGGCGTTGTTTTTCCAACCCGCATACGCTTGGTTGCTCACAAAATAAATCTTGAGATCCGCATAAGCTTGATTGTCTACAAAATAAATCTTCTTATCAGCATAGGCTTGGTTGCTTACAAAAAACCATTTGCCGTCATTTTTTCCGGCATAGGCTTGGTTTGAAACTTTGTAAACAAGCAAATCTGCATAGGACTGGTTATCTACAACATACACCTTGACATCAGCATAGGCTTGATTGGAAACGGTAAAGATTTTTTGAGCCTGGATCATTTGGCTAAGCAACAATCCGACAAAGAGGAAAAATGTGTTTTTCATAGAATTCTATTTTGATATAAATATATAAAAAACAAAGATCAAAGCTTAACCAAACCTTAATACAAAAAGCCTTGTCGATTCTCTCGACAAGGCTTTCTTTGTAATATGAATTTGATCAATAGAGAACTCAGCTGGTTATCCTTCAATGAACGCGTACTCCAAGAAGCCTTAGATGCGTCTGTACCACTTACAGAACGCATGCGATTTCTCGGCATTTATTCCAATAACTTAGATGAATTCTTTCGCGTTCGTGTAGCCAACCTTAAACGCATTATTGAAGTTAAAAATGATAAAGTTGTGGGATATAAAGGAACCGCCGAAGAACTCTACGTAGAGATTCGTAAAGTCGTCATGCGCCAGCAACAACTTTTTGAAACAGCTTATGCCAACATCAAAGACGAATTTCTAAAAGACGGCATTCAGCTCATTGATGAAAATGGCTGTACCACTGCTGAATTAAGCGAATTGAAACATTTTTTTCACGACAAGCTCAAGCACATTATTTTCCCTATCCTCCTGGATAAAAAGAGACCGCTTCCAAAATTACGCGACTACGCCATTTATCTGGGCATCAAAATCCAGACTAAAACTAAGGTTCGGTACGCCCTGATCCAAATACCAACGGAATACAGTCGTTTTTATATTCTTCAAAAAGAACAAACGACCAAAGTAATTCTTGTAGACGACATCATCAGACTGCATCTAAGAGAAATTTTCGCGCTTTTGAATGTTGAAGACATCGAGGCATTTACCTTTAAATTTACCCGCGATGCTGAACTCGATTTAGACGATGACTTGTCTTTATCGTTCTTTGAAAAAATCGAAAAAAGCCTCAAACAACGTAAAAAAGGCTTACCAGTTCGATTTGTCTACGATGCACAAATGCCAGGTGACCTACTCGATTTTATTTTGCAGCAAATCCAGTTAAAAAAAGGGGTAAACACAATTCCAGGCGGGCGCTATCACAACTTCAAGGATTTTATGCGTTTCCCGGATTTTGGAAATCCTGCATACCGTTTTGCCAAACAGGATCCTGTAGCCCATCCCGAACTAATTGGTTGCAAAAGTCTGATTGCTAAAATTATTCAAAAAGATATATTACTGCATTTCCCTTATCAACAATTTGACCACGTAGTTGACCTTCTTCGCGAAGCCAGCCTCGATGCCAAAGTCAAAGAAATTAAAATCAATATTTATCGGGTAGCTAAAAACTCGGAGGTCATGAACGCCCTACTGGCTTGTATTTTCAATGGCAAACAAGTTACTGTTGTTTTTGAGCTGCAAGCCCGCTTTGACGAAGAGAACAATTTGTGGTGGAGTAACCGTTTAAAAGAATTCGGAGCAAATGTCATTTACGGTCTTCAGCACCTAAAAGTACATTCCAAATTATTGCAGATACGACGAATTTCTGACGGAAAAACACAGTACATCACCTACATCGGGACCGGTAATTTCAATGAAGCAACAGCAACTGTCTATACCGATCTTGGCTTATTAACCGCAGATAAAGACATCTCTTTGGAGGTAAGCCGCGTCTTTGGCATGCTCGAAAACAACCTCGAGCGACACACGTTTAGGAATCTTTTGGTTTCGCCTTTTAATACGCGACGCAAATTAATGGCACTCATTGACAATGAAATTAAAATCGCTAAAGCCAAAAAACCGGCACATATCCGACTTAAAATCAATAACCTGACGGACATCAAATTAATTGAAAAGCTTTATGCTGCTAGCAAAGCAGGCGTTCAAATTGAACTCATTATACGCGGCATATGTTGCTTAAAACCAGGCGTTAAAGGGCTCAGCGAGAACATTACGGCAATTAGTATTGTCGACCGTTACCTCGAACACGCACGCTTTTTGATTTACTCAAATAATGGTAAACCAACCTACTACATTTCCAGTGCCGACTGGATGGAACGCAACTTAGATCAGCGCATAGAGGTCGGAACACTTATCAAAGACCCAGCAATTCAGCAGCAAATTGACTTGATTTTCGACTACCAGCTGCGCGGCAGTGTAAAAGCCAGGAGTATTTCAGCAGACTATAAAAACGCGTATTCAAAACGCAACCTCCCGCCTTTTCATGCACAACAAGAGCTTTACAACCATTACAAGCAGGCCTCAGAAGAAATAACGCAATAACGCGAGTTTTTGAGCCAAAGTTTCGAACTGAGCTTGCGGTTCATAAGTAGACTTACCCTCTTTTTGAAATTGTGTAAGAATAGCCACTAAAATCTCTTCGGTCTGATCTGGATAGCTAATGATTGCTTGCTTATGCTGTTGAAGCCATAAATTAATTTGGCGGTGATGTAGTAAATCCAGATCGGAAATTGTACTGGCGCCTACACCCTGCGCACCGAGTGCATTACACGCTTGTTCATAATGCCCTTTCATGGGTATGACCATTGTTTTTTTTCCAAGAAACAATGCCTCAGAGGGCAATTCAAAACCAGCTCCACACAGCACACCAGCCGACTGCACCATACTTTGCTGAAAGCGCTCTTGACTAATGGGCTCAAAAAAGACATTATCGACCCGATAAGAAAAAGTGGTGTGTTTTGAAAATACTTCCCACTTGACATCAAACTGACGTAAAAAGTGCATGAGAACATCGTCGTGATAACCTGGTAAATACACCGTATAATGGCCTTGGTTACTTGGGTTGGCGCGTCGAATTTCTTTGCGAATCACCGGCGTAAAAATTCGTTCGTCATAAGCTTTGAAATGAAAACCAAATCGGTGGCGTGCAGGCGTATAATGCTTGAGTATATATTGTCCAAATGTGGCTTTTTTATCTGGTTTCGGCGCCAACGGATGTACCACCGCAGCCTGATGACTCAACTCGATGCACGGGACGCCATTGATGAGCGCAGACCAAGCCGAAACAGGTTCAAAATCGCAAAGCACCAAATCATATTGCTTGATCGGAAAGGAACGGATTTCCCGAATGAAATCGACCGGATGGGTATTTTGAAGCGACCTTAAAATACTAATATCTCCGTTTTTACCGCTCGAAAACGTCAGTCCGGTGCGGCGATGCGTCAAATCAAATGCCGCCTTAATTTGGGACTGGTTACCACTTATCAGCGTATCTACATGAACATGTTTTTGAAGAAGGGGCACAATTTCATGCGCCCGACTCAAGTGTCCATTTCCAGTACCTTGAATGGCATATAAGACTTTCATATCAATTGGTTTGAAGTCCGGCAATTACCTCTTGTAGCAATTGCTCATAGTTAAGTGCTTCTTTGTTTTTTGCCTTGATGACTTGCTGATTCATAACCAAACTGCGGTCGTGACGATACAGCGTCCATTTTTGATCATGGTACTCTAAAGCTGTTGAATTTTCTACCCAATCACCGGAGTTCAAGTACAAGACCTCTCCACCATCTTTTCCGCGCATTTTCTTGATTTGCGGCTGATGGATATGGCCACAAACCACATATTGATAATTGGAGCACAGCGCAATTTCAGCAGCTGTTGCTTCAAAGTTATTGACGTATTTAACAACCCCTTTGACGCTGTCTTTGACTTTTTGTGACAGTGAAATCCGACCCCTACCCAGTTTTTCAGAAATCCAATTCATGAAGGTATTGAGTACAATAAGGAGGTCATAACCTTTGCCACCTAATTTAGCGACCCATTTAGAATGCTTCATCGTTGTATCAAAAACATCGCCGTGAAAAATCCATGCTTTGCCCGTGGGTAAATTGAGCAGTAACTTGTTTTGAATTTCGAGACCACCCATTTTGAAACCTTTGAACTTGCGCAACATCTCGTCGTGGTTACCAGTAATGTAATACACTTTAGTGCCAGCTGTGAGCAACGCTGCAATAGTCTTGAGTACTTCCATGTGTGCGGCAGGAAAATAACGTTTACTAAACTGCCAGATATCAATGATATCCCCGTTCAAAACCAGTGTTTGCGGATCAATACTTTGTAGGTAAGCTACCAACTCAGCAGCCCTAGAGCCATAGGTTCCTAAATGAACATCAGAGAGAATTACTAAATCAAGTTTGCGCTTCATCGTTTTTTTTTGTCAAAGTTCGTTGCCCTTTGTAACCACGGTTTTAAGCCTAGATTATGTTTGCTCCGTTCTTTCAAAAGCAACTTGTTGATAACAAAAAAAGGAGCACGAAATGTGCTCCTTTTTACGAAGATCGCTTTCGTAATTATGAATTTTTAATCTCAATCAATACATCCACCAAACTCGGATCAAGCAGTGTACTCGTATCTCCTAAATTGGAGGTGTCGCCCTCTGCAATTTTACGCAAAATACGGCGCATGATTTTACCACTACGCGTTTTGGGAAGGCCAGGAACAAATAAAATTTGGTCTGGCTTGGCAATAGGTCCAATGATGCGTGAAACGGTTTGAAGGATATCCAATTTAGTTAAGTTGAGGTCACCATGGGTATCCTCAATGATGACATATGCAAAAATGCCCTGTCCTTTGATATCGTGCGGGTAGCCGACAACTGCACTTTCAATGACGCCCGCATGCATATTGATCGCATTCTCTACTTCAGCTGTACCAATTCGATGCCCGCTGACATTGAGCACGTCGTCTACCCTTCCGGTGATGCGGTACATACCATCGGCATCGCGCAGACAACCGTCTCCGGTAAAATACAAGTTTTCGTAGGTCGAAAAATAAGTCTGACGGCAGCGCTCATGATCTTTATAAGTACTGCGAATCATGCCGGGCCAAGGAAACTTGATACACAAATTACCATTGACGCCATTGCCTTCAATTTCGGCGCCATTCTCATCGACCAAACAAGGCTGAATACCCGGTAATGGCAACGTTGCGTGTGCGGGCTTGGCTGGGGTGACCCCTGCGAGATTTGAAATCATGACACCGCCGGTTTCTGTTTGCCACCAGGTGTCTACAATCGGACAGTTTTGATGGCCGATGTGTTCGTTATACCAATGCCAAGCTTCTTCGTTGATGGGCTCCCCTACTGAACCCAATACTTTTAAAGAACTGAGGTCCTTGTCTTTAAGCGGCTCCAATCCAAAACCCATGAGGCTACGAATGGCCGTTGGTGCGGTGTATAAAATATCCACTTTGTATTTGTCGACAATTTCCCAAAAACGACCGGCATCGGGCCAAGTTGGAACGCCTTCAAACATCAGGCTGGTGGCGCCAGCACTTAACGGTCCATAGATGATATAACTATGACCGGTAATCCAACCGATATCGGCTGTACAGAAATGAACCTGCCCTGGTTGGTATTGAAAAACATTTACAAAAGTATAGTTCGTCCAAACCATGTAACCGGCAGTCGTATGAACTACGCCTTTAGGCTTTCCTGTAGATCCAGATGTATATAAGATGAACAAAATATCTTCGGCGTCCATGGCAACAGGAGCTACGGCGGGGTTACCCATCGTTTCCACCTTTTTGATTTCGTCTTCCCACCAGACATCGCGGCCCTTTAACATGGAGACAGGTGTGCGTGTTCTGGTACAGACAATCACGCGTTTGATGGTTTTATTGCCAACCAAAGCATCGTCAATAACGCCTTTGAGTGGTATATCCTTGGCTCCACGAAAAGCACCATCGCAGGTCACTATAAATTCAGCGCCCGCGTCTTCCAGACGATCGGCAATGGCCTGTGCGGAAAAACCGCCAAATATAACGGAATGAATAGCGCCAATACGGGCGCAGGCCAGCGTGGCGATTGCCAATTCTGGCACCATTCCCATATAGATGCACACGCGGTCACCTTTTTGAACGCCATTGTTGAGAAGGACGTTGGCAAATTGTTGTACTTTAAAATGTAATTCATTGTAGGTAAGCACCCGATGGTGTTCTTCTGGGTCATTGGATTCCCAAACAATAGCCGCCTCGTTTCCTCGGGTGGCTAAATGGCGGTCTAGGCAATTTTCGGTGATATTTAGTTGCGCGCCTTTGAACCACTCCACCTTCGGTTCTTTAAAATTCCAGTCGAGTACTTTATCCCATTTCTTTTGCCACGTAAAATGATCAGCGATTTCTGCCCAAAATGTTTCTGGGTCTTCGCAGCTCTTTTGATAAGCAGCGCGGTATGCTTCTAATGTAGTTAGTTGGTAAGGATATTTCATTCTAGCATGTTTAAGCTAAAATTAATAATAATACAACAAGCTAACTAGGCCTTATTGGTCAAAGCGAACAAAAAAATCGCATCAATTATTCAATAGCAAGTATCTCATATGCCACCTCATTTCTACGGCCGATAAAGTCCCAGGGAGCGTTGTAACCCATGTAAATCAGTTTATTCGAAAACGCAATCTTTTCTTTGCGTAAAAGTGCGCTCAATTCTGCCGCTTTTTCTTGAATTTTAGCGTCATCTGAATAGCCACCAAAACGCAACACAGCCAGGGTTCGGGCTTCTTTTTTAATCAACTGTACCTGCTGGCTATTCGGTTGCGGTAAGTCTTCAATGTTGTACTGTTTGGGCATGACAAATGCCATTTGCGTTTGCGCACCCATTTCCATCACCACCGGAGAGGTCATGGCAATCTTTTCACCTTCGACATTCCCGCCAAAAATATAACCCGCTACTCTTCTAAAGCCCATACTGCTGTTTTCGTTGTACGATGCGGCATCCATTTGGGTTTGCGCCAAAATCAATTCAGGATAGCGACGAATTTCAGCTTTTCTGCCTAAAACCCGAAGCACTTCATAGTCAGGAGTTTCGATAGAAGCACGCATCATGGAGAGTAAAATTATGAACAGTAGGCCCGCACTAGCAAGGACGATAAGCAGTTTTTTCATGCTGATTTTATTGTTTAAACATTGCAATTCTAAAAAAGTTCTTATCTTTGCAGTCGAAATCGGCCTCGTAGCTCAACTGAATAGAGCATCAGATTACGGCTCTGAAGGTTTCAGGTTTGAATCCTGACGAGGTCACTCTAGCGGAGATTTGATTAACATTAATCGGATCTCCGCTTTTTATTTCCTTCAATATTCCTGAAAAACAACGAGTTAGCTCAAACAATATGTTCGTTCGAAAAGTTAGAACTCGGCCATTTTGCTTGTCGTAAGTGAATCCGTTCGGAAACAAGATATGTTGAAGTTTATGCTTTCCAAAGACATCCGCAGATTCTCATAAAACACTAAGCTTACGGGCAATTTCAAGCCCATTTTTAATGCTTTTTTTAAGGTTAGAACTCGTGAGGTGTGGGAAGCTTACCCCGTCAATAGTAAAAAGAAAGAAATTCCTTGATTTTTTAGATAAAAAAGCCCAAGTCGAATACAAAGTATTTTTGGAAAAGAATTCAATCGATGAATCTGAAGTTTCGACCGAGACTTAAAAGATAATAATTCATTAATAAATGATCTTGAAAAACAATATTTTAAATAATATTTGCCGTAACATTTAAAATATTTACCTTTACATTTATATTAAAGATATGTACTACTTTTTACCACATGTCTTTTATCAATATGTAATTATGTCGAGAAGGTATTTATCAAAGAATCTACTTGAGGATCAGCAACAATTCATTCGCTTATTAGATGAATTTGAAATTGATATTTTCAGTATCAATACAATCGAAAAAAAAGTTGATTTTGAATTCTCGAACCTCAATGAAATTTTAGAAAATCTCGTTCAAAAAGAATTTCTATCCAGAATTGAGCGTGGAAAATACTGCAGAACGAACTATCGAGATGAAAAAGTGATTGGGTGCCATTTAGTTTCGGACGGAGTCATTTCGTATTGGTCTGCCTTAAACATCCACGGTCTTACGGAGCAATTTTCTAATACCATTTTTATTCAAACGACTAAAGTAAAGAGTGAAAAAAGTGTATTTGGCGTACCCTATCAGTTTGTAAAAATCAATCCAAGAAAAAGAACGAATATACAAAACGAAGGCTACGGGAATCACCGATATCAAATCACAACCATAGAAAAGACAATTGTTGATTGTTTCGATTTACCTCAGTATTCAGGAGGTTATTCAGAGTTGATACGTGCCTTTAACGAAGCTGTACTAGATCAAGACGAACTAATTGAATCATGTATCTCAATAAACAACCTGTCGGCTATAAAAAGAATTGCTTTTCTTGCGGAACTTTTGCAAAAAAAGAAACTTTCAAGATTCTTAAAATTTGCAGAAACAATGGTAAATCCACGTTATGTATTAATAGATCCTTTCGGACCAGACGAAGGTGCTTTCAACAGCAAATGGAAACTACGTTTGAATATCACGGAAGCGGATATACTAGCCATTTGTAACACGCAATATTGATGATTAGAAAAAGGGAAATAGAACAAAAAGCAGAAATGCAGCAAGTGCCTAAATCAACAATCGATAAAGATTGGGTGCTTGGTCATTTTATTGATGCTATCTTTTCCGTTAAGGAGTGTCGTGACAACTTGGTTTTCAAGGGAGGAACTTGCTTGCGCAAATGTTATTTCCAAGATTATCGCTTTTCTGAAGACCTCGACTTCACATCCATCAACCCATCATTTGTCTTGGATAAGAAATTATTGACACAAATTACAGATTTGGTCACGAGCCGAACAGAAGTTCCATTGTATATTCAAGAAATCACGGAATTACGATTCAATGATCAATTATCGGGATACAAGGCGATTGTAAAGTTCTGGGGCGCAGATCATTCATCTAATCAGGCACCACCAACTC
>Ga0315905_10000087_pt1 | contig 93778 bp, 81 predicted proteins | sample LakEriMetagenome_5_FD_203522 | JGI IMG/M metagenome (GOLD analysis project Ga0315905, IMG submission 203522) | Freshwater fungal communities from buoy surface, Lake Erie, Ohio, United States - Buoy 4 MA121 | ecosystem: Environmental > Aquatic > Freshwater > Lake | place: USA: Lake Erie, Ohio...
TTGGTTTTGGAGATGACAAAACCGGCGATGTCAGCTTCCGCCAGGGCAGCCTTTGGGGCGGCGGAAAAACCATGATCGATATGCCTTTGACCTTGGTATTGAACCCGGACCAACAATTGGCAAAGGTTTCAAAACAGGTCGCTGACAGGGTTAATGAGGGATTTCCCGGAACCTCCCCGGGAAATCCAGGTAACGCTCCCGCCATCGCGAAAAACAATCAAATTATCTCCCTGAAGGTACCTCCGTGTTACAGGCATAATTTGCCGCGCTACCTGCGAGTGGTGCGGTTGATCCCCCTCACGGGATCCTCGGGAGAATTGACCAGCTACCGACAAAAGCTTGAGGAAGATCTTCAGGATCCGAGGTATACCCTGGTTGCGGCTTTGCGCCTGGAATCTTTGGGCAAGGAAAGCATTCCTGGGCTGAAGCGCGGTCTTGAAAACGAAAATGAGCTTGTTCGTTTCTGCTCGGCGGAAGCCTTGGCCTATCTGGGTAGCCCCAGTTGCGCCGAGGAATTGACCCGTTGCATCGAAAAACAACCCATTTTGCGGGCATATTGCTTCACGGCAATGGCCTCGATGGACGAAGCCATTTGCCAAATCAAACTGAGGGAAATCCTGGCCGGCGATATGGATGACGAAACCCGCTACGGGGCATTCCGGGCACTTCGCGCCATCGACAAGGATGCCGAGGCGGTCGCCGGTGAATTAATGAATGAATCCTTTTGGTTGCACCGGGTTGCCCCCCAAGCATCCCCCATGGTGCATGTGTCCACCAGCCGCCGGGCCGAAATCGTTCTTTTCGGGAAAGACCCTGCCCTGCGCGCCCCCTTCTCGATCCAGGCCGGTGATTTCATCCTGACCGCCGGGGAGGAGGATGAACGCTGCAGCATCGCCAGGATAGTGCCGGGCCAAGGGGAACCACAGCGGCGCAATTCCACCCTGGCTGTAAACGACATCATTCGCTCCATGGCAACCATGGGCGCCGGATACCCGGAAGCCCTCGAGTTCATCCAACAGGCCGACCATTGCAAGGCGGTGACCTGCTCGGTGCGCCGCGACGCCCTGCCCCGCACCTTGACAGTCCAGGAACTGGCGAAAATCGCCCGGCAAGGCAAAACCATCGAACTTAACGACGAGGACCTGATCCGGACGGGTTCCGAACCCGGGGCCCTGCCGGGACTTTTTGACAGTGGGAAAGCCCAAGCCAAGGCCCGTTAGTCCACGATTGTCCCGCAAGAGGGTTCGCCCCCCTTCTTTTCCCAAGCATTGACCATCAAGGGCGGGTGGTCATCGGACAACCAGGGTCATGCTCACCCGTCTCGAGTTGTCCGGATTCAAGTCCTTCGCGGATAAAACCCGGCTGGAATTTCCGCCGGGCGTCAGCGCCATTGTCGGGCCAAACGGGTCCGGCAAAAGCAATGTGGTCGATGCCATTCGCTGGGTTTTGGGCGAACAAAGCGCCAAAAGCCTGCGCGGCGACGGAATGACAGATGTCATTTTCAACGGCTCTGCCACACGCAAGCCAATGTCCCAAGCCGAAGTCACCCTGTTTTTGGACAACTTGGCTGGAGACTTTCCCCTTCCGGTTCCTGAGGTACGCATCGCGCGCAGGGTAAACAGGCAGGGGGAATCTGATTATCTGATCAACGGCAGGAGCTGCCGGCTGAAAGACATCCGGGACCTGTTTCTGGGCAGCGGCGCGGGGTCCGACTCCTTCTGCGTCATCCAGCAAGGGCAGGTTCACGCGCTTCTACAGGCATCTCCCAAGGACCGCCGCTCCCTTTTTGAGGAGGCGGCGGGTATCAGCCGTTTCAAACTCCGCAGGCTGGACGCACATAAAAGGCTTGAGAAGATCGATCAAAACATCGGTCGGTGTTCGGATGTGCTTTCGGAGGTCGAACGACAGTACCAATCCGCCAAACTCCAATCTTCAAAGGCGGAGCAGTACTTGGAACTCCGCAAGCAAATCCGGGAAATCCGCCTTCGACTCAGTTGGCAAGAATGGCGGGAAATCCAGGAACGGCTGCCCCAAATCGAGGAAGCGCTTGGCCAGGCCGTTCATCCGGAAGGCCTGTCCACACACGAACCCGGGTACAACTCGGGAGATCTGCTTTCCCTGGAGATCGAAGCGACGGAACTTGCAACCAGGGCCGAGGAAGCGCGATCCAAACTGGAAAACAGCCAAAAACTGCTGGAGGGGGCCTTCCAGTCCAGGGCTGCCCTGGCAAAAGATCTCGCAGCCGCCCGGCAACGGCATGGCCGAATGCTGCTTCGCCACCGCGATGGTAAAACCTGGATCACACAAGCCGACCGTGAAATCAATCTGGCTGAATCGGAATGGAATGCCATTCAGCCAAATCTGGTCCAATCCGAGGAAACCGACAACCTAAACCGGCAAACCTTGGCCGACCTTCGGGGGCAGGCCGACACCAACCGGGGCAGGCAATTGGACGCCCTTCGTCGCCAAAACTTGATTGGCGGGAACGTTTCAACGCTTTCGGCATCGCTGGAACAGGTCAATCGGGCCCTGGACCGTTCCAAGGAGACCAAAGAGCAACATTTTATTGCGTTGGAAAAGCTGCAACAACTCGTCGAGAGGCTGCAAAACGATGATGCAAGGGCACAAGTCGCGGCCAGCATCTCACTGGTGGAATTGGAAAACCTTCGCAACGAACGGGAAACCAAGTCACGGCAACTGACCCTTGTGCGCAATCAACACCAAAAAATGCTAGTTGAGCGGGGCGAGATTCGAAGCCGGCTGGAGGTTCTCGAGCAACTGGAGCTGTCACAGGAAGGTTTGGCTCCAGGGGTGAGATCCATCCTGAATCTAAAGAAGGAAAGTGGCAACCGACTGTGGAACGGGATCATAGGCCTTGTCGCCGATTCATTGAGGGTCCGGCGTGAATACTCACATCTCATAGAAATCGCACTGGGGGACCATGCCCAAAGGTTTCTGGCGGAAAACAGGAAGGAAATCCTGACAGCGCTCACCAAGGAAAAACAGATTCCGCCCGGCAGGGTGGGATTTCTGTTTCCGGAAAAATCCGCGGCCAATGAGGACGAAACAGCCCTGACAATCGTCAAACACCCGGGCCTGGTTGCCAAGGCATCCCATTTGGCCATTTGCGAGCACAAAAAGTTCATCGGGTTGCCGGATCGCCTGCTTGGAAAAACGCTTATCGTTCGCGACCTGGAATCCGCCTTCCAGTTGGCGTCGAAACTACCCGACCATCGCTTTGTCACCCTGGCAGGTGAGATGCTGGATGAATTCGGTTCAGTCATCCTGGGAAAAGCTTCCACGGAAAGCGGAGTTCTCTCCAGGAAGAACGAACTCAAAGACCTGCGTGAACGCCTAGGAACTTTGGAGAAGGAACTCCTGGAAACGGAAAACCGGCTTTCCATCGAAAAGGGCCATCTGGAAAACCTCGAATCACGCCTAGAGTCCCTGGACCACAAGGCCCGCGAGTTGACCCAAACCGCCGCCGACCTGACCTCACGCCTGGATCGGGAACGTCTCAGCCTCGATACCGCGAGGCAGGAACAACTGGCCGGGGAGCAGGAGGAACGGAGACTTTCATCCGAAAGCGAAAGGCTCGCCAAGGAACTTGCGGACCAGAAAAAGTTGCTGGAAGCGGCTGAAAAGGCCACCTCAGGTTTCCAATCGGTATTGGACCAGATCAACCTTCAAATCGAGGAGATTGGCAAGGAGGAAACACTTTCCAGGGTGGAGGCGGACAAGTTGCGGTCCAAAGCCGCCCAATTGGACCTGAAGATTCAGGTGCTCAAACGCCAAAAAGCTGAGAGGGCCCTCCAAGTCGAATCTCTCAGGGAGGACATCACCCGTGAAGAGAAAGATCTCAGGGACCGCACCCAGCAATTGCGCCAAATCGATTTGTCACTTCTCGCCACAGCCATGGAGGAGGGCGTGGCCCAGATGGAACGGGACCTGACCCGGGAAAAACGAAGATTGGCTGAGGTGTCGCTCAGCAGGAGGAGGCAAGAGCTTGAGCTACTAGCCAGAGAAACAAGCCAACAACTGAATGAAATCAACCAGCGTCGAGCCCATTATTCCGGTCTCGAAAAGGAGCGCCAACGCCTCACGGTCCGATTGGAACAAATCCAGGAAAGACTTCGGGAAGAGGACATTCCAGACATAAACCACATCATCCCTGAAGCTTCCTGGCATAACCAATCCATGGACAGGGCCAGGGACCTTGAAGCACTGAAGGACCTACAATCCAAAATTCAGCGCCTTGGCCTGATCAACCATGAGGCAGCCCGGGAACTGGGCCTTATTGAAGAACGCAGGCAAGGGCTTTCAGACCAAATCGAAGACCTGCAGATGGCTCGGAAAAACCTCGTGGAATCCCTCGCCAGACTGAATGAAACCGCCACAACAAGATTTTTGGAGAGTTTCACGGCGATCCAAGAGCATTTCCGCGAGCTGTTTCGCAAAATATTCGGGGGTGGGACCGCAGAACTATCCCTGGAAGATCCCGGCGCCCCCTTGGACACCGGAATTGAAGTCCTCGCCCGACCACCTGGCAAGGATGCCGCGCGACTTTCCTTGATGTCTGGCGGGGAGAGGACCATGACAGCGGTCGCTCTCCTTTTGGCTGTTTTCAAAAGCCGGCCGGGGCCGTTTTGCCTGATGGATGAGGTGGACGCAGCGCTTGACGAGGCGAATGTGGACCGATTTGCGGGGGTGCTGAAGGAATTCAGCGAAAAAACGCAATTCATTCTGATCTCACACCACAAGCGAACCATGGCGTCCGCATCAGTCCTTCACGGGATAACCATGAAAGAACCAGGCGTTTCAATCCGTTATTCGGTGGATATCGAAGACTATATGGGTCAGGCGAAACACAGAGGAAACGACAGTCATCTGGCTGCCTAGGGCACTACAGCGCCATGGTATTCAAGCCGTTTCGGGAAAAACACATCCAAGGCGAATAGGCCATTGTCCAAGGCATGGACACTGTGTGGCAAGCCACCTGGAATCCGGTAGACATCTCCAGGCCCGAGGACCTTGGAAAATCCTCCCACATCAAACCTGGCGGAGCCTTCCACCACGATCCCCACCTGTTCGTGTGGATGGGAATGCCGCTCCACCACCGAGAATGGGACCATCCGCACCCGGCTGAGAGTCAAATGCTCTCCGCCATCCACCCTGGCCTCCACCCCGGGAAATAACTCCCGCCTCACTTCTCCTTCGGCGGAGGGGAAAATTTGCGACAGCACTCGGCCCCCGATCTGAAAGGTTATCAGCGAAGGGTGGATCCCAACATGAAATGCACTTCGGCTGTCTGCTTCACAATCAGGCTCATGCTCAGGGGTTCAAACACAATGCTACCTTGACCATTGGGCGCCCAGGAATTGGGATCCACCTGAGACTTAATCGAGTCAATAATTCCGGTCAAAGTTTGGGCGAATTGAAACTGCGAGGCGGCGGCCAAATTCATCCGGGTGAACGGATCCAGATACTGATTGTTCAATCCAGCCACATTGTTATTGCCGAAAATAGGCAACAAATCCCCGATGTAGTAGGAACGGGTGATCATGGTCTCCCTGGCGGTCTCCTGGGTGGTGACCATAACCTCCTCGCTTCGGATGATGTAGGCGATCCCGAGGTCTGAAAACACCTTGCGAAGAACGCTCCGGGCGCTCCAGTTTTTGGCGCGGATGCTGATCGGGGTATCCAAACCAATTCCCGCGGATTCCAACGCCTGTTTGTCGATCACCAAAGGAATTCCTAGCTGTTTCTCCATAGCATCCAGAAAATATTTTAGCTGTTCACCCTCCATGGTCATGCTCATGGATGAACCCAAAGCCTTGATAATGGCTCGTTCTTTTTCGCTCATTCTCGCGCTGGCGGAGCGGCGCTTGGTCTTTTCAGCCCAATCGTCCGGGAAAACCATATCCCCGACAACCGGAACCCCGGCAGCCTCGATTTCGCGGAATGCGGCGACCATGGATTGGTTCATGCGTGTTTGGATATCCCGGCCGGTTTTGATCGCCGAGCGGGTTCCAGCCATTTGATTTGCGGCAACCACGGCCGGATTGGCGCCATCCTTTCGGGATAGTTCCGCCAATTTACGGTTGGATTCCGCTGTTTTGCCTCCCTCACCCAAACGATTGATTTCCCTCAGTTGGCTGGAAGTTTCAACCTGCTGTTTTTCCGATTCGGTAGGGGCAGATTTGACGACTTTCGATTTTCCCAAGCCGGTCAAATCTTCAGCAGTTGGAGCAGGCACGGTGCCCACCTTCAAGCGCCTTTTCTGGATTTGATCCATCAGCGCGGTTTTTCTTTTTTCCGGAAGGGCCGGTTCACTTTGAATCAGGCGCTCGGCAGAATCCAGTGCCACTCTGGCCTTTTCCGGATCCTTCCTGAAGGACTCATCATAAATACGCATTTGATCACGGAATTGGGATTCGGCGCGGCTTATGGAAACAGCCAAACGGGCTTGGGCCTCTTTCAAGGGATCAGGAACATTGGCATCCTGAGCAATCAATAATTTCAGGCCAAAAAAAACCAGAATCAAAGCGACCGAAAAAGCATGATGCCGCATGACCCATCCTCCGTGATGGTGGTGTTCCTGGTGAAAGGCTACCCCACTATTGACAGCGCGGAGGCGGAATCAGTGACTGGCTCCCCCTTTGGTCAGTCATCAGAATTGCCACAATTGGAAAATCTTTCCATAAGGCGGTGCAAAGCGATGCGGAATCAACCAGACAACCATTGCCCCAGGGCGGGATTCACTTCCCCAAGGAGAAAAATAGATCCGGCAACACAAAGCCCATCTTTGGGTAATAACCCGGGAAGAATAGCCTCCAGTGCCTTTAGAGGGGACTCGTGTGTATAGAGTTTGTAGCGACTTGATAATCCAGGGATTGATGACAAAATTTTGGCTATCTCATCCGGAGGCATGGCCCGGATACCCACGGTATAACGGGTCAGATGGATTTCATCAAAAAAGGGTGCCATCAGGCCAAGCATGCCGGCAACATCCTTGTCCTTGCTGACTGAAAACAACAGTTTGCGGGTTCCGTCCACAGGCCAAATGCGGAGCATTTCCACAAGCGCTTGCACCGAAGGAACATTGTGTGCCGCATCCAGCAATATCCAGGGATGACGACTGAAGGTTTGCAGACGGCCGGGCCAATCTACATCACCAAATCCTTGCCGAATGCCTTTTTCAGGTAAAACCAGCCCTCTAAGCCTTAGTTGGTCCAACACACCGAGGACCAATCCCGCGTTACGAGCCTGATGGGTCCCCACCAGATTGATCCTTACATTTTCATACCGGGCAACAGGAGTTCTCACCGAACAGACTATTTCCCGCCAAGGGTCAAAGGAGGCCCCAGGAACATTTTCAACCTCGACCTGCTCACCCAATTCCCAAAGCGGAGCTTTCCGCATGGCTGCTATTCCGCGGACCACATTCCGAGGCCCAGGCTCCAGAACACCGGAAACGACCGGGACAGAAGGCTTGATGATCCCAGCCTTCTCGTAGGCTATCTCCTCAAGCGTATTCCCAAGAATCTGGACATGATCCAGCCCGACTCCCGTAATCAAGGTCACCGAGGGTTTGCATACATTGGTGGAATCCAGCCGCCCTCCCAAACCTGTCTCGAGGATGACCCAATCCACCCTCGCGGTTTGAAAACAAAGGAATGCGGCAGCCGTTGCGACCTCAAAAAACGATGGTGGTTCAACCAGGTATTTTTCAGCGACCTGCTTTATTCGAAGGATGGCCTCGCCCAAATCCCCAACCCCAACAGGCTTCCCATTAATAACAAACCGTTCCGTGACATGCTGGATATGGGGAGAGACAAAGAGGCCGGTTTTCCAACCGGCGGCCCGCAAAACCGACTCCAGCAAGGCGCAGCAGGAGCCTTTGCCTTTGGTTCCCGCCACATGCACGGTTCTAAGGTGAAGATGGGGGTTGCCCAAACCTTCCAGCAAAGCCCTCATCCTTGCCAGCTTCAAGTCTTCGGGCCTGGCTATACGGCGCTCATAATCAATCAGGCCGTCCCAGTAGGCCTGCGCGGATGACCAGTGGTTATGCCCGTTGGTGGACACCAGGCCCCTCTCCCAAAAAATCCCGGGCACGGATCTCAATCCCCCGACCCCGGGGCCCCGCTGGATCAGGTATCCAGGACGGGCATGCACAACTGACGCAAGAAGGCCTCATAGCGATCACCCAACACGCCTGCGATTTCTGAAGCCACCCCGGAAGACGGTCGCACCTCAGACGCCGTGGCAAATATCCTGGGCAAGGCGTACATCAATTGAATGCCTTCCCTTCCCAATGGTTCTAGGCGCAAACCTTGGCCTTTTTTCTCTATATCCTGCCATAACTGCTTGGTTTTGCCTTGGAGGACCATGTCATCCTCGGGCCTAAGAAGGATCAATTGATCGACCACGGATGGATCGAAGTGAAGGCATTGGAATTTGACGCCCAGATCCTTGGGTTTGCCTTGGCCTCGCCCAAGAAACAATCCTATCCCAACCCTCCAGGGCTTGCCGCCCTGGCATGCCCAATGCCCGATTGAAATCACGCCATAGGTCGGATGTTCGCCGAAATCGAAGCCTTCCACCACATGTTGAAGCCGCCAAGGCCCTACCCGTACCCCATGATCGTTCATCAGACGGAGCAACATTCCCAAACCCGATTGGAGTTCCCGGGTCGCTCCAGCCACCGCCCCCTCTGGTTCGAGTTGGCGGGCGGCTGCCCGCATTTCCAAATCCCAGAGTTCTCCCAAGCCCATGGACGCGTTTTCCACCGGGAATAAGCCGGGCGCCAAAGGCACTTCCAACTGAACCACCGACCTAACCTCAATTTCAGGATTGGTTTTATCCAATCGCCCGTCCCCCGGAGCCCCAATGATCCGGTTGGTTCCGGTATCGGAATGCGCCGTTTCGGCCATCTGCACGGCTTCATTCACGCTCTGGACCGCATTCGGACGGGTAAAGTCCGGTATGATTCCGGCATTTTCCACATGCCGCTCGAATCTGGCCTCTTCCTCCTGTCCAAAAACCAAGGCATCAAACAATTGACGGAATTGTTGAAGCATGTCACGCAATGTGGCTTCCGTCCTGGCGATCCGGTCGATTTGCTCCAATTGAAAAGGGAAACAGGCGGGGAGAAATGAGAAACACCCATGACTGGAATGCAAGGCGCGCAATCTGGCCTCAACCACCATGCGAACCAATTCGGGGGGGGGCGGGTCAAGGCGCAATGCTTGAATGGTTCCCTTACCTGGCAAATGCACAGGATTGGTCAACCTGTCACGCATGTACCCGTCCAAAGAGGGGACAAACCGGTTCCATAATCCGCGTTCGGCAAACAAAAGGAACCCGATGCCCTGCAACTGGTGCATGCATTGAACTATTCCGGCGAAAAAGCTTTCCGCGACCTTGTGGACATCCTCACCGCGACGGGCCAGCAGCAGGTCTTCCAATTGGTCGAAGGCGACGAAAACGGGAACCCGAACCTCCCGCAAAATCCCCAGCAAAGCCTTGAATAAGGACAAGACCAAATCCTGACGGCTCGGCCGGACATGGAAATCCAGTTCAGCGAAACCATAGGTCAAAAAGCTGGCCAAATCACCCTCATCACCCTTCAAAGCCACACCCGCCAAACCGCGAATGACGGCTGCCCTCATCATTCCCTGGGTGGAACGACCGCTGCTGGCGATCGCATGTCTGATCAAAACCTCCGCAGCCCGGTCCGGCGGAATACCAGCTTCGACACACAAGCCGGTCACGGTACCGGGCGCCAGGGTTCTGATCTCACCTTGGGTCAATCGCCCGACCAACCAAACGCACCGTTCCTCCGCCTGTTGCGTCCCCAGACCGAGGGACCTCAGCCAACGCCCCAGCATGGGTGGCGGGAAAAACTCCACCTTTTCCTGGGTGGTCATCGAGGAAAAGGTTTGTGCCAAACTCCTTGCCACAACCAATTCGCAAATGCCAAGAAGGGGCCTTTCCCGGCCATGTCGACCACCACCCAACAAGGTATCAATCACCTGGAAGAACAAATATTCCAGGAAATCGGCATCTCTTTGGTAGGAACCTGGGGTCACCAAAAGGTGAATCCCGTTGTTTTTCCCGGTTTCACCATGTTTTATCGAATGTAGGAGATGGGTTTTTCCCGCACCCTTGTTGCCAAGAATCGGGAGGACTTCCGCGGGAGAAGCATGGTTCGACCGGAATTGGTCAATCAGGGAGAGCAGCAAGCTCCTCTCACGGGAGTACAGTTCGGGCACATGGAATCGCCCGCAGGAATCATCGTCGCTGTTGCGGGCAAAGTGGTTGCGAAAGGGATTCCCCAAATGCCGAAAAACCTCCATGGCCTCCCGATAGGCAACGGGGTCCAGACCGGTTCCCTGCAACATTATCGCCATCCCCCGCCCTCCTGGCGTCCAGACCTTCGCCACAGAATTTCCCGCATCCATTTATTCAACAGGGCCCTTAAGGCTTACGTAGTAAGCAACCTCATGCCCCACAAGAAACGCAAACTCCGGTTCAGGAATGCTGTAAAGCGTCCCCGTCCAAGGGTGAAAAAGCACCTTGCCCTCCCGATGCAATTCCCGAAGGGCATCCTGAAAGGCGCCCGAAGTCAATTTTGGATGGGCATTTGAGCCAATTTGATGGAACAAGTTCGGGAGGCTGATATCACAGGATGCCCCGGACACCCTTCCAGCTCCAGACAAGCCGGATGAAAGCACCCGGAGAATCAATTCCTTCAGGTTGAAGTCGCCACCGGGTGAAACCGTCCCACCTCCACCCGATCTGACAAGCATATTTTTGAGGGCGATTTCAAGGCGCTCCAAACGAGCCGAATTTTCCCGGATCTTCGCCATCAGTACACGATCCTGATCCTTCCATTGCTCCAACTGACGCAGAAAATCATTCAGTACCGGAGCTCCCTGGTTTCGTAACCAGTCCCAACCTTTTTCGGTCAAGGAGGGAGGCGCGATCCCTTCGGCTAAAGGCTTTTCCAGAAGCATGTTTTCGGAGGCATATGACTCGGCGGCCCTGCCGGTCTGGTTGGCGGGAAACAAAAGAGGCGACCTTTTCCCCGCCCCGGCAATATCCGGCGGGGTCAATGCCGCAGCGGTCAAGCCTTGACGCACCAAATCAGCGACCGGTTGCCTCATGCCAGGCTCCCGCCTCGATTATCTTTAATGAAATCCAAGGAAAAGCGGGAATGAAACCTCCAAGGCCTGGCGGGACCCGGAAGGATGTTACCCTTGGATCTGTTATCGGATATCGAGTGTTCGGCCCTGAACGGAGGCTCGGATTTGTTCCACACCACCGGCCAAAAAAGCCAAAAGTGATTCGGGATCACGAAAAACTTTCAAGTTTTCCCTGTCTTTGGTTTTCAGAAACCCAAAACTTGTCACTTTCCCCAACCAATCAACCAACCCGTCAAAAAAACCGGTTCCATCCAGTAAAGCCACAGGCTTGTGGTGAATTCCCAACTGGGCCCATGTCAGGATTTCGAACAATTCGTCGAGTGTGCCGAATCCTCCCGGTAATGCGACAAAAGCGTCGGATTGATCGGCCATAATGGCCTTACGGTGATGCATGGTTTGGGTGACTACCAATTCGGTGAGTTTATTGTGCGCAAGTTCCTTATCAACCAAGGCTTGGGGAATCACCCCAAATGCCTGCCCCCCCGCCTCCATGACCGCATCAGCCACCACACCCATGAGGCCGACATGCCCGCCCCCATAAACAAGCCTGACATTCTTTTCAGCAATCATCCGGCCCAAGGATCGGGCTTCCGATTCAAAAACCGGCAAGTTCCCCACCTTGGATCCGCAAAAAACAGCCAAACTCCATTTCGTTTTTAGACCTTTGGTCATTCCGAAGCTCCTGGGCCTTCTTTTTCCTGAAAACGAGGAAAATTGATTGTGACTTTGGTACCTTTCCCCAATTCCGAACGGATTCCCAGTTGAGCCCCCATACGCTCCAAGGTGCTTGCCAGAAAAGCCAAACCCAAACCCATTCCCGAATTCACACCATGGGCCAGGGCGCTCCCTTGCTTGGTGGTGAAACCAGGTGCGAGGCACCTTGACAAGGTTTCAGGAGTCATCCCTCGGCCATTGTCTTCCACATATAAACCCGGCCCTTCACCAATCGATCCCGCCCCCCACCAGCCTATTTCAATCCTGCCCCTCCAGGCCGCCGCCTCAAGGAGGGCATTTTTGCGGTGTTCCACCGGCTTTGACTGGGCTTCCCTCAGAAGCTGGCTTCTTTTTTCAAAGATCGCATCACGGGCATTCACCACCAGGTTCTCGATCGCCTGGGCCAGATGCGATTCATCCGCCTTAACTCGAAAATCACCGGACTTGGCTTGATGTGATATTGGGTTCACCCCTGACAACACATCGATTTGCCACTTTTGGTCGGCCAAGTCTTTCCAGGTAGAAAGGACTCCCGCCACGACCCGCCCTAGATCAAGTAATTCTTCCTTGTATTGACCCGGATCGCGTTTCAGGGCCTGCATTGTTTGCCTGACCCGGTCACTCACCTGTGCCAAAAGCCGCTTTAATTCCCTCAGACGAAATTCCTGGGAGCAATCTTCTCCATCGCCCCTCTCCAGTGATTGATGACGAATGCAGTCTTCAACCAACCGGCCGGGTGGAAGGAGCAGGTTTTGCAAATTATGGGCGTAGGCGCCGGCAACCACCTGCATGCTTTTCAGCAATTGCTCCTGCTGTTCAAGGCGATTCTGGAGCAAGGCTGTTTCCGCCGCCAACTTTTCTTCCCGCGTGTGGTGAAGGCGGGATTCCGCCTCCAAATGCGCCTCCCGCAATTTGCGTTTTTCCTTCCTAACCTTGGCGCGCTGGCGCATGCTCCAGGTCAACCAACCCAATGAAACCGCCAGCAAACAAGCCATCAGGCTCAGTGCCCTTTGAGCCCGAATCCGGCTTTCCTCCTCCTGCTCCTTACGGACCTCATAGGTGCGCAGTTGCCCCTCCACCCTGACTTTTGAACCGGGATCCCCCCTCAATCGCAGTTCCCATGACTTGGAATTGGCACCTACCGCCTTGGGCAAACCCGAGTTCCATACAACCGATCCGCCGGGAGAACCGGAAAACTCCACTGTCATTTGGAATATGTTTGGAAATAACGGAATTTGCTGGTTCAAGGTAACCGAAGCGGGCACCCCTAGGGCCTCGAGGAATTGCAATAGGTCCTCCCGGGAGTCCTTAAACTGCTGCCCTTGCTGATTTCCAAGAAATGAACGCCTGGTACGCGAAGTCAAATCCGAAAGCGTCACCTGACCGATTCGGGCCTCATTGAGCCACTCCTCGATCATCCCCATTTCCTGGCCGGACTGGTCGAATGGGATGAAGGCGCTGGAATGTTTCCAGAACAAATAAAACATGATCAGGAGGATCAAAGGTACGAATATCACCCCGAGAAACAATTCAGCCCAAGAACGCCTGGCTGAAACCGTTTCCACCGGGGCGGAATTCAAGGGACTATCTAAAGTTTCCGCACTCATGGGGCGACCTCGGTCGGGCGGAAGGTCCGCTGCCTTTTGGAAAATGTGTCGCCCTGCCCCACCTCAACAACACGCAAATTCACACCATTACGAATCGGTTCCAGGTGAACCAGGTGCTCACCGGTACCTGGCCTCCTGTTGCCTGCATCATCAAAAAAACGCCTTCCCCCTTGGCCATTTACGGCGAAAGTTATGCCCGCCCCGCTGATCCTTTCATTTGGCACCTTCAAATCTTTCACGGTCAAACGCGAAAGGTTTTCCCTGAATTGTCCAGCATCGCCCAACGACCCACCGCCTTGGTTCCATGCAACGATCAAACCGCCGGCTATATTCCGCCAGAGGAGCAGATCGTCGGTACTGTTGGCCAACCATTTCTGATCCGGAGGGGGATTTGGTTGAAAGCCATCGAAAACACTTGCAGGATCCTGATGGCAAAAAAACACCAATTCAAATGGAAGGTCATCAGCGGGCCACAGGTGCCTCTGATCCAGAAAAACCCTATTGAATCCGAGAGTGTCACCCAGGGCGATAAGGGGGAGTTCCTTATGCTTTTTTGTCGGAAGATTCCGGGAAAGGCCCGCCAGGAACCGACGGCAGGGATCTGATTGGCCGCCCAAAACAATCCAGGGGCGGCCAAGCTTCCCAGATTCCTCCAACTCCTTTGCCATCTCCCGGGAAGCTTTTATTTCATGCCGGTTCGGCAATTCCAGCGCGGCAACGCCCGAACGAATTCTCACAGGATTGAGGTTGGCACCTGGGTTGACCTGCCTTTGAAATGCCGCGTGGAATGCCTCCAACACATCCAATCCGTACGGGTCGTCCTCCCACTCCACCATGAAGGGCTGACGCGGTTTGGATGGTTGATACAGATCGAGGACGTACTTGGTCACCAGGTCGGCCATCCTGGAATTGTCAAAACCGAACCGAAACGTCCTGCCTGCATAGATATCGACCAATTTTTGGCGACTTGGCACATTATCCTGGCTGGAATCATCCTGTGCCCCATGACTGGGTCTCAAATGAATGTGGTCGGCGGTTGCGGTATGAAAAACCAGGATCGGTTTCTCACGATCTGACAATTCCCGGCCTCTGATTTCCAGGGCTCTGGCCAATTGGAGGGCGGATTCCGTGGTGGATCCCCCGATAACCCCAATCACATTTCCTGAAGGTTTGATCTCACGTTCCAACAAGTCCTTCAGGGGGACATTTTGCATTGCCCACCGCCAACGGATAACGCGCCCGCCGTTTCTCAATACGACTTCCGGTATCAGGCCGGAATCAACAGGTGCCACCTGGGAAAGATCCAGGTCCGCCTCCTTTCCGAAAACAAAGCGCGCTTCGTCGTTCATGGCCTGGACAAATCGCTGCCAGGAAACCACCGAGGTGGGAGGTGCCAGCCACAAAATGACCTCATCCCCTTGGGATTTCCCATGGTTTCGCATGGGAAGTAGGAGAATCCAACCCAAGCCCGCAAGGATCAACAGCAGCAAACCCCAAAGTGATTTTTGCGTCTTGACCAAATTCATCTGGCGGCACCCAAGACAACGGGGAATCGGTTGCTATCCTAACCTTGCCGAAGCCTAATTTTTTTAAAAGTGGAAGGTTCTTGTAAAGAAGTTAAAGGGCGTCACACTCGAACGAGAATGGACCCAGTTCAAAGGAATTCCAAAGTCGTGAATGGATCAAACCCGGTAGTGCCCTTAACCCTTGTTATTTTTGGTGCATCTGGCGACCTGACCTCCCGGAAACTGGTCCCTTCCCTTTACCGCCTTTTTGTAAAGGGCCGACTGCCAGCAAATACCCAGATCGTCGGTGTGTCACGGACGCTCCTTTCCAATGACGAATTCCGTTCGAAAATGGCCAAATCGGTCCAGGAATTCGCCGGCCGAGAATGGTCATCCGAAACCTGGTCCACCTTTGCCCAGTCCCTCTTTTACGCAGCGGGTGATGCAGCCAACGAGGGCGGGCTTGCCAATTTACGTGTTTTTCTGACGAATCGGGAATCGTCAACCCAGGGCGGCGCCCGTCTTTATTATTTCTCTGTTTCTCCAGACCTCTACGAGGGGATTCTCAAAAAACTGGACGAAGCCGGTTTTCTTGAGGAAGCGAAACCGGAAAACTGGCGCCGGCTAGTGGTGGAAAAACCTTTCGGAAAAGACTTGGCAAGCGCGCAATCCCTCAACCGTTCCATGAGCCGGTTTTTGCGGGAGGATCAGATTTATCGAATTGATCATTATTTGGCGAAGGAGAATGTCCAAAACCTTTTGGTATTTCGCTTTGCCAATACATTATTCGAACCCCTCTGGAATCATAACTACATCGATCATGTCCAGTTGACGGTAGCTGAATCAGTCTTGGTGGGAAACCGAGGCGATTACTACGACCATGCGGGCGTTTTGCGTGACATGTTCCAAAATCACTTGCTGCAAGTACTCACCGTGATGGCCATGGAGGCACCTTCCAAATACACCGCCGATTTGCTCCGCAATGAAAAAGTCAAAGTTCTTGAAGCCATCACCATTCCGACCATCGAGCAAGCCAAAAAGCAAATGGCTATCGGCCAATATCAAGGCTATTTGAAAGAAAAGGGTGTGCCAAACACGAGCCGAACACCGACTTTTGCCTCTATTCGCCTGGACATTGACAACTGGCGCTGGAGAGGGGTGCCATTCTACCTGAGATCCGGCAAGGCCATGCAAACACGGGCTAGTGAAATTTTGATTCAGTTCCACTGCCCTCCCCATTTGATGTTCCCACTCCCTGACGGTGCCAAACTTCAATGCAATCGGCTGGCGGTTTGCATTCAACCTGACGAGGGAATTCATTTGAGCTTTCAAACCAAGGTCCCGGACCAGGAAAAACTGGTGCTAAAACCAGCTGACATGGAATTTACTTATGGAAAAGCTTTCTCCTCCTTGTCCATTCCCGAATCCTACGAAAGGCTGTTGCTGGATGCACTTTTGGGAGATGCCTCCCTTTTTATGCGCAGCGACGAGATCGAGCGCTCATGGGAAATCATCGATCCTTTCATCCGGGCTTACGAACAGCAAGGAGGCATCCTTCCCGAAAGCTACCCGGTAGGGTCCATGGGCCCCGAGAACTCGGAAAGACTCCTCCAGGAAAATGGACGGGAGTGGATACCCCTCTATGCGAACCGAAATCCTGAATCTTAGCCCCCAATCCCCCCTTGCCCTTCCGGCCCCGCAAAGCCTATTCTCGACCCAAAATAATTAGGGGCGAGGGTGCGTTGTCCATGGAATGGATTCAATTAGGGGTGAGTTCACTTCATAGTTTGGTGCAGGTTGAAACTCTCCAAGCTTGGCTAGCAACCCATGGCTGGTGGTTTTACGGGCTGATCCTGGTGGTGATTTTTTGTGAGACCGGCCTTGTTTTCACGCCTTTTTTACCGGGGGATTCATTGCTTTTCGCAATGGGGACCTTGGCAGCCATCAGGCCAGAAACATCCGGAATCAGCCGGGAAGCTTCCCTCGCGGTCCTGATGGCCGCCATGATTGCCGCCGCCTTCCTTGGTGATGCGGTCAATTACGCCGCCGGTTTCTGGCTTGGGCCACGGGTTTTCCGTTGGGAAAAATCGGCTTTTTTCAACCCTGCACACCTTGAAAAATCGCATACTTTTTTTGTGAAATATGGGCCAAAAACCATCATTCTCGCCCGTTTTGTGCCCATCGTCAGAACCTTCGCACCGTTCTTGGCAGGTATAGGAAAGATGCCTTACCGAACCTTTGGCACCTTTAATTTGGCAGGGGCTGTTGCCTGGGTTGTCCTTTGTACTTTGGCTGGATACTTCCTTGGAAATTTCGAGATAGTCAAGAAACATTTTGAACTCGCCATCTTGGCAGTGATATTTCTTTCCATCCTGCCTTTGGTTTACGAATTCATAAGTAACCGCAGGCAAAAGGTAGCCACCATTCGATCCGGGCCTGAGGCCAATCCCTAAGCTTCCAGAAGCAGCCCAATCTACCCCCGGTTTTCGGTTATCATGAAAATGTTGACACGGGGTGAATGGCCATGGAATTTTTAATGTCCCACCTAAGCTGGGTTTTTGTGGGGACCGCATTCATGGTGGTCACCCTGATGGCCGCATTTTTCCAAAAAATGGCATGCGGTATTTGCGGCGAAGGATTGCCAACCAACAAGAAGGCAATCGCCCTGGCGGCAACCACCCTGATTGTGACTTACCTGGCATGGGATTTTTCCGGGTTCGGTCTGGTGAGATTCAGCAAGGAGGCTTTCCGACCCGAATTCCGGGAGATGATTCACAACATGACGTACTCGTCCTGGTTCACCTTCCCATTGAATGTGAAGGTGGAGGCTGTGGCTTTCGTGCCGATGGTAAACAAATTCCCATACATTCTAGCCCTTTGCGTCGCCGGCATTTGCACCGTTTTAGGACTCACAGTCACGTTCCGGATGGGTCTGGTCATCTTGGTCCTTCAGGCCACAATGACCATCACGGCTTTCGCGGTCGCCAATTTTCTTTTCGGCTTCACCTCGCATATTTTGGTGTCACGATTCCCCAAGCAGGCAGCGGAAGTCAAGGAAAAGATTCTTGAATATTCCAAACCGGTGGCTGGAAACCATGGACACCTTCCAGACAAATCCACATCGGAACAAAACGCCAAAAGCGACCGGATCCACAAAAATTTGACCAAGGCGGTCTCCAAAAACCAGCCCTCGGAAAGCAGACCTAATGAACCCGGCAAGACCGATTCTCCCCAAGAAAATGGTGGTTCCTCAGCGGGACAAATTTTCTCAATCGCCTACGGAAGCTATTTGCAATTGAGTGAGTTTTCCTCGGGTTACCTGACCCGGATCAACCACAGCTTTTCCCCTGTTTCAGGAGTCCTTCCAGAATCCATGCGGCACTTTCTGGAAAGCGGGGGGTGGTGGATTGTCATCGGCTTTGCATTAGCCTTGATCCTCAGTTGGCTTCGAAAAGTGATACGCCGGGTTCGCAAGGCGCTGAAAAAGAAAGGGAAAGGCAGGAAACAGGGTGGCCCTGCTGGAACCATCCGATTGTCCGAAATGCCACCCCCGCCTTCTTCCCCCGGGGATCATTTCCTAACCGTCAAAGGAATTCCAGGCCGGATAAGGGTTTTTGCGATGAGCCCGGGTGGCAGCGAGGCGGGGGAATTGAATACCAGCATGGCCGAGGCCGTCGCCAACCATATCAAACCCGGGCTCGGCCAGGTTTTGGACAACGATTTCCCTTTGGTCAAAGTCTGGAACCGGCAATACAGTTCATCCGGTTTTCCGTACCACTTCTTTTCGAAAGTCGTTTCCCCGGACAAAAAAGGAAACATTTCCAATTGGTCGCTACTGGCGGGGACCGTCCCTTTAGGCAAGTTCAAGGTTCATGTCGGAATGGCTGTGGAATTCATGGAACAAAACAACCTCGGTTGGCTTGAGGTCAAACCGGACCAGTGGATGAATGTGCTGGATGTGCGACAACCAAAAAAGCAAAGTCACTCCGCCTGAGTTCTTTTCGCCAACCAGGCGTTCAGATAATACCCCCCCATTGCCCCGAGTCCCAAGGCGATCAGGGGCATCAAATCCCCAACAAGCCACAACCCCAATAAAAGAAACATCACCGTCGCAAGGGCACCAGCGGACAAGAACACCAACTCCCTGGGTGTGATTCCCGCCTTTTCCAATAATGTGCTGATTTTGCCTGACAACCAGTCCTGTCCATCCTCACCGATTTCAGAATCATCTTTTGTGGCCGGATTCGAATTCACCGCAGGTTTTACCTCGGCCAACGGGTCCTGATCTTTGCCCCCGGTGGATTCTCCCTCCTCGGTGGCGATTAGGATACGCAGGGCTTTGCCAGCCACCTTCGCATCCGTGAAACGAATGGCGGGATCTGGATCTGTGAGTTGATCCAAAAATTCTGCAAGGTGTTCGGGAATATCCGGGGTCAAGGAAGCAACAGGGGCACTCATTTTACCGTCTTCGGAAACCGCACTGCCGGTTATTGCCCGATACATGGCCTTTCCGATTGAATAAACCTCCTCCTGATGGGACAAAAGACCTAGCCGCACATCGCCGTTAACCCAATCAGGCTGAATCCCAGGCCCGAGCAGCTTCACCACACGCCCCTCACCCTTCCCCGGTTCAATCGCCAAAAAAACAGAATCGAGATCAACCTTTCCAACCCGCAAACCGGCCTCATGCAAAGACTGGACCCCCGCCAGCACGGTCGCGAATATCCTGCACGCCTTCTGGGGCTGAACCTTTCCTTTTTTCGCCATCGCCGTGCCCAAGCTGCATCCATCCCACCATTGCCAGGCGATGAATGCCCTGCCTTGGTGAACGCCACAGCCGACAGCCTTTTGGAGATGATTATTTTCCACCTTATCTAGGAGGGAAATTGTTTTTTTGAGCTCATCAAGGTTGGGTGTTTTGGAGCCCGATGCCGTGGGAGCCGAGTTACCCAGTTGAATGACCACCTGCCGGTTCAAGGAGTCAGTTCCGATGAACCCCCCGGCAAAAGGCCCATCCACCACTTTTTCCCGGACCACGTATTCATCAATCCGCAGGGCGTCGCTTTTTCCGAGCAACAAATGTTCCGCCTGAAACGGGGTAATAAAGTGGTTGGTGACCAACCACTTGACACAATGTTGGGCAGATTCGAGGTTGGGGCGGTTTGGCTTGTCCCAACGGGTTTTCGCATTTTCCAAGTCGACCGGCCCGAGGAGACGTTCCTTTTCAATAGAGTCAAAGACCTGGGCCGCATTTCGAGCCATGATGTTCACCTTGAGATCCGTTCCCCAAAGGGCTTCCAAACTAAATGCAGATTACCATCGATGAGGGTTGCTGTCCGGTTTGGGCCTTCTGGCAAATGAAAAGTCCACCCATTTCTTTCTGATGAAGAGGATTGCTTAGGTTGCATTCGGGTCCATCAATTTCTAAAAATCTCTCTTACGCTCCGGCAAGCAGGTCAATTATTGATCCGCCGACCATTGATCGGACAAAATTATCTATTGGTATACGGTGCTGCAAATGCGTCATGTTCTTTCGGCCCTTGTCCACAATCAGCCCGGCGTGCTTGCACATGTATCAGGAATGCTAGCAAGCCGAGGCTTCAATATTGAAAGCCTCGCAGTTGGCGAAACAGAAGACCCCAACCTTTCCAGAATGACTTTTGTGGTCCATGGCGACGATGGAACCATGGAACAAGTTGGAAAACAGCTGCGAAAAATTGTCACGGTTGTCAAGGTTCAGGACATCAGCAGCGAGGATTTTGTCGAGCGAGACTTGATGCTTATCAAGGTTAATGTTTCACCCGCTCAGAGGGTGGAAATAACCCTCCTGGTTGAAATGTTTCGCGGGAAAGTTGTCGATGTCTCGAACACCAGCCTCATCATTGAAATCAGTGGTACCGAGCAGAAGATTATCGCTTTTATCGACCTAATGAGGCCCTACGGCATCATCGAACTGGCCAGAACTGGCAGGATAGCCTTGGTCAGGGGCTTTTCTCAGCAATCGGAGTCCTAAAAATGTCCGCTGGAAGCCCGATCCAAGACGGTCTGGAAAAATCGGCGACTCGGGATTTCCCGGAGGTGGCCGGAATGGTGAGGTCGCTGAAGCCTGGCGACCTGATCCGTGTTTCCCGTGAATTGAGAATCAACAGCAGTCACTCGTGGCCTTTTTCGGTTGAAGGCAAATTTGTCCAAGCCAATCACCTTCGGACTGGCCTGGCAACCGATAGAGCTATAGAAGATGATATTGTTTTGCTATGCGTTCACATAGAAAAACCCAACGGTGAGAAAGCCAATATCACCGTTGACGAATTCACCACCATTCAAAAACTGTGAGGACCAAGGTTGGGCAAGATCTTGAAGGTCTTGCCAAGTTTAGTGTTTTGTGGGATATTCTTCATTTCCGCTGAGCCGAATCAGCCGTACCTGTGCGGCTGATTTTTTATTGCTCCTTTGAATCAAAACGGGCGATTAACGCTTGAGGTTACGATGTCAGACGCTGTTACCCTGTCAGTTGAACCCAGGACCAAAACCGGCAGCAAGGTTTCCCGGGCCCTAAGGAAAGCTGACAAGGTTCCTGCCATTCTTTACGCACATGGTGAAGCTGCTGAGCTAATCACCCTCAATCCAAAAGAAGTGCTCAACGCCATCAGGCTCGGCAGGTCTGTTGTTTCTATCAACCAAGGCAAAAAGACCGAGCAAGCTATCATCCGCGAAGTCCAATGGGATCACCTGGGTCGCGATATCCTCCATGTTGATCTGGGTCGCGTGTCCGCTGACGAAAAAATCAAGGTACATGTTCCAGTTGTCACCAAGGGCATGTCTCCTGGTGTTAACGCAGGTGGAGTCTTGGATATCACCATCCACAGCCTTGATGTGGAATGCCTTGTAACCCAAGTCCCACAAAATATTTCCGTCAATATTAGCGAATTGAACATCGGCGACAGCGTCCATGTTCGCGAGTTGCAGCTTCCCGCCGGAGTTCGCGTGCTGAACGATCAGGATTTGGTTGTTTTGCATGTGGTCGCCAAACGGGACGAGGAAATCAAGCCCACTGAAGGCACCTCTCCGGAGCCTGAGGTTCTCACGAAGAAAAAGCCTGAGGAAGGCAAGGAGTAGTTCTTTTGAGGGTGCCCGATGCTCAAGGTTGTCGTCGGGCTTGGGAACCCTGGTAAACAATACGAGGGTACAAGGCACAACATTGGATTTCAGGTTATTGACCAGTTGGCCTTGTCCGGCTCTGCGGGTCCTTTTCAGGAAAAGATGGGGGGAATTGTCAGCGAGTTGCGGGAAGGTGACCAAAAGATCCTTCTTGTCAAACCGCAAACCTTCATGAATCTCAGCGGCAGCTGTGTGGGCCAAGTGATGCGGTTCCACAAAATCCAACCTGAGAACCTCTTGGTAGTTTGCGACGACATGAATCTACCCGTTGGAAAGCTGCGTTTGAGACACAAAGGTTCCCACGGTGGGAACAACGGTTTAAGGGACATTCAGTCCGTGCTGGGGGAAGATTACGGTAGGCTGAAGATCGGCGTTGGATCGCCCAGGAACGGTGAAGCTGTTTCACATGTTTTGGGGAGGTTTAGCCCCGCTGAGAAACCGGTTGTAGAGGATGCGATTATCCTGGCAACCCAAGCAGTTCAATGCTGGTGGTCCATGGGAATTGAATCAGCCATGAACCGTTTCAACGGTAAGGGTGACAGCAAGGATTGAAAGTCCGACCGGATCAAGTGAATTTGTGCGGTATTTTTGTTTTTGCGATATGGCGATTGGAGAGTTGAATCATTATGGCCATGCGTTTTTACGAGGGGATGTTCCTTCTTGACACCGGCAAGATGGCCGGAGACTTGAACAAGGCGGCCGAAACCCTTGTTCAAATCGTGACCAAACACGGTGGCGAGATCATCGTCCACCGGGTTTGGGATGAGAGGAGGCTGGCCTATCCGGTCAAAAAGCAACGCAAGGCACTTTATTACCTGATTTCCTTCAAAGCCCCGGGTTCGGCTGTCACCCCGATCGAAGCCGACCTCAAACTTCAGGAATTTGTCATCCGCAGCATGTTTCTGGCTATTGATCCGAAACTGGCGGACAGCATGATCGCGGTCGCCCGCGACCCGAACGCTGTGGCACTGCAAACCGTGACCGAACCACCAGACGAGGACTTGTTCGACCCGGCTCCTGACAGGAACCGTCGGCGACGCCCCGCGGATGTTCGGGAAGGATAAGCAATAATTCCCTGCTGATTTGAATCCAGGGAACCGGGCCCTTTGTCCCGTAACCCAGGAACAGATTTCGCGAAGGGCATCCAATGGCGAATCTCAACAAGGTGATGTTCATCGGCCGTTTGACCCGCGATGTCGAGTCGCGGGCATTCAGTAACGGTGGCAAGGTCGCGAAATTCGGATTCGCGGTCAACAACCGCGCCCGCAAGGACGGCCAATGGGTTGACGAGCCTGTCTTCCTGAATGTAGAGGCATTCAACCGGGGGGAGTCCGGCACCTTGGCGGATCGCTGCGAGCGTTTTCTCCGAAAGGGTAGCCAGTGTTACATCGAGGGCCACTTGGTTCTCGACCAATGGACCGCCCAGAATGGGGAAAAGCGTTCCCAAATCAAGGTGGTGATGGAGCGGTTGGAATTGCTGGATGGTCGCCAACCCGAAGAAACCAAAGGATCCGGTGGTTTCAGTCGGGGTGCTGGCGGTTCTGGCCGGGACGAGGGATATGACTCGCCTCCAGGCGGCTCAGGTTTCGAGGACAGATCATCAGTCAGTGACTCTGACCTACCCTTTTGAATCCTGGCTCCCTGCACACGGGTGGCAATACTTCAAAGCTTGATTCGATAGCGGTGAAAATAATTGTGGGAGTGGAACGATGAGCAAGACCAAGCACAGTCATCTGGTTAAAGGCAAGAATGGCAATATCAAGCTGGTTTTGACCGAAGATGTCACCCATCTGGGCCATCAGGGTGATGTGGTGGAAGTTCGCCCTGGCTATGCGAACAACTATTTGGTCCCCCGCGGTTTGGCCACTGTTCCCACCGAGCACAACCTGAAGCTTCTGGAGATCTACAAGGTCAAGCAGGAAAAGCGGAAACTGGCCCGTATTGCCGATCTCAAGGCTTTGGCTGACCAGATCAACCGTTTCAGCGGTATCACAATCGAGAGTCGGGTCACCGCCGACAACACCCTTTATGGGTCGGTTGGCGCCACCGAGATCGTCAAGGGCCTCAAAGACAAGGGCATGGTGATCGAATCCGACATGGTGAAATTGGAAGGTCCGATCAAGGAAACCGGACTTTTTGCCGTGAAACTCAACCTCGGTCACGAGATTGACTGCGAACTCAAGGTGATGGTGGTTCCCTCCGTGGAAAAAGCCGCGGGAACAGACCGCCGGTAAGGATTGTTTTTTTCGGTGAGGATCAATGCCGAATCCCCCAGCCCCAGGACGGGGCGACTCTCTCCCGCGCAGTGATGAAGCTGAAAAGGCCCTACTTGGTGGCCTTATGCGGGACAATGAGGCCATCGGGGAAATTTTGCAGCAGGTCCATGCCGATCATTTTTACTCGGATGCCCACCAGAAAATTTATCGCGCCATCCTTTTCATCTATGACCAGGGCCGCCCGGTGGATCTGGTCACTCTGGCCGAGGAGCTTCGTCGTCTCGGCCAATTGGAAGATGTGGGCAGTTATCCCTTCCTGACCGAGCTGTGGGAATCCACCCCGGTCCAGTCCCACACCTCGCATTACGCGCGTTTTGTCCGCGACAGTGCCATCAAGCGCAACATCATCCACACCTCCAATGAGATTCTGCAGGAATGTTTTGAACAAACCATGCCCAGCGACGAGTTGCTGGGCATGGCGGTGGGAAAGATGCTTGAACTTTCCGAGCAGGGAATCAAGCAAAGTTTCTCGACCCTGAGCGAGGCCCTGAGCGAGGCCTACGACCGTATCGACGCCCGCACACAGGGACAGCATTCGAACACAAGCGTCCCGACGGGCTTCACCGCCCTCGACGCCCTGACCTCCGGCTTCCACAACAACGAACTGGTCATCATCGCCGCCCGCCCTTCCGTGGGAAAAACGGCTTTTGTGCTGAACATCATCCGCCACGCCATCCTGGAGGCCAAGGCAGGGGTCCTTTTCAGCAGCCTTGAGCAGTCCAAGACCGAGATCGCCGAGCGGTTGATGTGCGCCCACGCCAGGGTGGACAGCCACAAGCTCAGGAAGGGGGCCCTTTCCTCGGACGAGATGAACCTTCTGGTCCAGGCGGGGGGAGAGTTGAGCCAGGCCCCCTTGTTCATAGACGACAGCCCCACCCAGAGCATGCTTCGCATCTCGGCGAACGCCCGAAGGCTTAAAAAGCGTTACAATATCCGCATGGTAGTTATTGACTACCTCCAATTGATAGAACCGGAAAACCGCCGCGATCCCCGCCAGGAGCAGGTGGCGCAAATCAGCCGCCGGCTGAAAGCGCTCGCCCGGGAGTTGCAGATTCCGGTCGTTTCCCTGGCCCAGGTAAACCGCTCATCGGAAGATCGGCAGGACCACCGTCCCAGGATGTCGGACCTGCGTGAATCAGGGTCCATCGAGCAGGATGCCGACACGGTTTTGATGCTTCACCGCCCCGACCGGTATGAAACCCAGGAGGCGGAAGGCCTGATGGAAGTGCTGGTTTCCAAACAGCGCAATGGTCCGGTGGGAAACGTGGATCTCACCTATGTCAAGCAATACATGCGGTTTGAAAACCTGGTGGTTGGAACCCCGTTTGACCTCTAGCCAGGGAAAGGCCTCGAATGCCAGAAGGGTTTCGGGTTGGATTGGGACACGACACCCACCGATTGGTGGCGGGCAAGGCCCTGGTCCTTGGCGGGGTCACCGTGCCCCATGACCATGGTCTGGCTGGTCATTCCGATGCCGACATTGTCCTGCACGCGCTGACCGACGCCCTCCTGGGAGCCGCGGGACTGGGTGACATCGGGGAACTATTTCCCGATACCGACAATCGATGGGCCGGTGCGGAAAGCGGCATTTTCGTAAGGGAAGCCGTCCGGTTACTGGCCGAATCCAATTGGCGGGTGGGCAATGTGGATGTGATCATCCATGCCGAAAAACCGAAACTCTCGGCCCACAAGGAGGCCATCCGTAGGCAGGTTGCCGCCCTTTTGGAAATACCGGAAGAACGCGTGAACATCAAAGCCAAGACAGGTGAAAAGGTTGGCCCGGTGGGCCGGGGTGAAGCCATGGAATGCCATGTGGTGGCCCTTGTCCAAAGCCAAAAGAATTCCGCTTGAAAAAGCATTGGATCCGCCCAACTTCGGAGCAGAGCATGCCGGCCAAAATCCGTATCCACAGCACACTCAGCCGCCGCAAGGAGGATTTTGCCACCTCGAATCCCGGCAAGGTGACCATGTATGTCTGCGGCCCGACGGTTTACAAGCCCAGCCACGTCGGTCATCTGGTTGGCCCTGTCGTTTTCGACACCATCAAGCGTTTCCTAACCCATCAAGAGTACGAGGTCACATTTGTCGTCAACATCACGGACATTGATGACAAATTGATAGTCGAGGCAGCAAAACGAAAAATCACCGTCAAGCAGCTGGCGGATGAGGTAACGGAGGATTATTTCCGTTGCCTGAAGGCGCTAGGCATCCAGAGCATTGATCGGTTCCCGAAAGCCACCGAACATATTCCCGAAATCCAGGCCATGATTTCCAAGCTCATCACGGATGGGCACGCCTACCCCTCATCGGGGGATGTTTATTTCGATGTTTCCTCCGACGCGGATTACGGAAAATTATGCAACCGTGACCCGGAACAATTGGAAGCCGGAGCCCGCATCGAGGTGAGTGACCGGAAAAAAAACCCTGGTGATTTCGCCCTTTGGAAAGGTGCCAAACCAGGTGAACCCGCCTGGGACTCCCCTTGGGGCCCTGGCCGGCCGGGCTGGCACATCGAGTGTTCAGCCATGAGCATGCGATGGCTGGGTGAAACCATCGATATCCACGGCGGGGGCCTGGACCTGCAATTCCCCCACCATGAAAACGAGTTGGCCCAATCCGAATCTTACACGGGAAAGCCATTCGCCCGGTACTGGCTCCACAACGGCCTGATGAAAACGGGCGACAAGAAAATGTCAAAGAGCGAGGGCAATGAGATCGTTGTCAGCGAACTCCTGAAAAAGCACCATCCTGAAACGCTCAGGGCACTTATCCTGAGTTCCCACTACCGCAGTCCGATTGAGTTCAGCGAGGCCAGATTGACTGAGGTAGGTCGGAGCCTGGAAACCTTCCATCGTTTTCATGACCGGGTGGCCAGGATACTTGGAAACCCGGTCAGCGCCATTCCACCATGGAACCATGGGGCCGACACTCCACCGGAATTGATCTCGATACGCGAAAGATTCATCGAGGCCATGTCGGATGATTTCAACACGGGGGCAGCGCTTTCTGTCCTTTTCGATCTGGTGGCGCACCTCAATCGCTTCATCGAAACCCAGAAACTGGAAAAGGAAAAACCCCAAGCGAAACCATTGGAATACCTGTCAACCGGAACCGCGATCCTGATTGAAATGTCCGGTATTTTGGGGATACTTGATCTGTCAAAAACCCGCAATCAAACCAGCGCGGAGTCGGGAGGGCTCGTCGATGGCTTGATGGGCCTGGTGATTGAACTGCGTGCCCTGGCCAGGAAAGAAAAAAACTTCGCGGTTGCGGACCTGGTTCGAAACCGTCTCTCCACCCTGGGAATCACCTTGGAGGATCGCCCGGATGGGACAGGATTCCGCATCGGGTGAACGGTCGAAAATCATCCTTGGCATTGATCCGGGATTGGAGACCACAGGTTATGCACTTCTGGATTCGGCCGACCGGTTTGTATCTGTAATCGAGGCAGGAACGCTTACCACCAGTAAATCCTCCCCTCTTCCTGAACGACTGCTGGAACTTTTCTCGGGTTTGGAGGAGATTCTGGACCAATATCGGCCGTACCGAATGGCTGTCGAACAGCTTTTCTCCCACTACGGTCATCCCAAGACCGCCATCACCATGGGTCATGCCCGTGGTGTGCTATTTCTCGCGGCGGCCCGAAAGGGAATACCCGTCGCCAGTTACCTGCCCACGAAGGTGAAACGGACACTCACCGGCAATGGCAGGTCCTCCAAGGAGCAGGTCCAAAACGCGATCATGCTGGAATTGAATCTGGATTGTCGTCCAGATCCTCCAGACATAGCGGACGCGATGGCCGTGGCCTTTTGCCTCCATCAGGAACTAAGACAGGCCGGGAGACTACCCCGATGATCACCGGAATGCGTGGTAAATTGACTCGATTGATGGAAAACGAGGCGCGGCTTTCGATTGGGCAACTGGAATACCAGGTACTGATTCCGGAATTTGTCCGCCGCAAACTTCAAGACCTGACAGGAACCGAGGTTAGTCTCTGCACGGAACAGTACATCGAGGGGGGCCAAGGTGCCAGCCACATGGTTCCCCGCATCATCGGCTTTTTGACCGAGCACGAGCTTGGTTTTTTCACCCTCTTTTGCACGGTCAACAAAATTGGCCCGAAGAAAGCCCTGAAGGCGCTCACCCAGGCCCCCCTGGAGGTTGCGAAGGCGATTGCCCGGAAGGACACGGCCTGGCTGTCAAAACTACCAGGCATCGGCAAGCAAACAGCGGAAAATGTTGTTGCCCAACTTCACCGCAGTATAGGCCCCTTCTGCGTTTCGGAATCTGGTCAATTGGATACAGAAGGCAGGGGGACTGGCTCGGGCCCCCAATCCACACTTCACAATGACGCGTACAACGCTTTGATGACACTTGGGCTTTCTTCCAGCGAGGCTCTGGACCGTTTGGACAAGGTATTGGCCCAGAACAACGAGCTAAAGGACCTTCCGTCCATTATCCAGGCGGTTTTCGGCAGGGAATGACACGCCGGACGATCAAACCCTTCGTTTGTGACGGAGACTAGACATGGCAAGGGATCCGGTTTTCAAAGGCGGGGGAAAAGTACCCGGCACGGAGTCCCCATCCCCATCCGCGACCGGTGGATCCACAGGGGACCAACCCCATGATTCCGCCCTCAGACCCCGGTGCTTTGCGGATGTGATTGGGCAGAAAGCCGTGATAAACCGGTTGAGCATCGCGGTGAATGCCTGTAAAAAGCTCAAGGAACCACTCCCCCATATCCTGCTTGACGGTCCTCCTGGGCTTGGCAAGACCACTTTTGCCAATGTTCTACCCCATGAGCTGGGAACCACCCTGCAGATCACATCCGGGCCCGCTCTCACCAGGCCCGCCGACCTTATTCCTTTTTTGACGAACGCCGAGGAAGGCTCCATCCTTTTCATCGATGAAATCCACCGCTTGCCAAGAACAGTGGAAGAATTCATCTACCCGGCCATGGAGGATTTCCGGCTGGATATTGTCCTTGGTGAGGGTTTGGGTGCCCGCACTGTCTCAATGCGTCTGAAACGTTTCACCTTGATTGGAGCCACCACCCGAAGCGGGATGCTTTCCAATCCGATGCGCGACCGGTTCAAAATGCATGAGCATCTGGACTTTTATTCGGAGGAAGACCTGGCGACGATTGTCTCCGCCAACGCCCGAAAGCTTGAAACCGTTCTGGACAAAACAGCCGCCCTTGAAATCGCCAAGCGTAGCCGTGGAACCCCGAGAATCGCCAATTCCAGGTTATGGTGGGCACGCCAATACTCCGCCAGTGAGATGGATGGGCGGATCACACTGGAGGCCGCAAAAAAAGCATTGGATATCGCGGAAGTAGACGAGCAGGGTCTGGATAAACAGGATCGGCGGTATTTGCATACCCTATGTGGCGTTTTCATGGGTGGCCCGACGGGTGTCGAGGCCATCGCCGCGACCATGAACATTCCAACAGACACCTTGGCAGATGAGATTGAGCCGTACATGCTCCGTGAAAAATTCATCATCCGCACCCCAAGGGGCCGCGTGGCCACCGCAAGGGGATGGGCGGTTACCGGAGCAATTCCACCCGCCCCCCCCCCTGCCGATTCTGGCGAAGCGGACCTTTTCGGGAACCACGGCGGAACGGGAATGCCATGAAACCTATTTCCCGTTACCTCTCAGCCACCTATGGAATGCATGGTTCTGGCTGGTTTGACGAAGTGCTCCGCGTGCATCTCGTGGCCCGCCGCTTTGTGCCAAACCGCTTGCGTGACAGCCTGGACCAACCTTTCCCTATCCCAACTTCCCTTTTCTGGTCGGATTATCGGCAGCAAGTCGGTTTCCCCCATGGAAAACAGGCAGGATTTGAACTTGCCGTCAGCGGTCAGCCGCAAGCGGTCACAGGAACCGCAAAATGGTTCACTGACACTCGCGATAATTCCCACCAAACCGGATTTGACTTGGAAGAGTCGCGCGGTGGCTGATTTGAATTGATTGGGAACCGGAACCACATCCCCTAATGTGTCCCGAATCAAATCCAATAATTCGCCGGCGGAAATAAAGGATCCCCGATCGTAATTCCCCGCACCGATCGGCATGGATTCAATGAACCTTGGCCGCATACCCCTCCGATGGGCGAATTCGATCAAAGCCCCCACCTCCCTTTCGTTGATCCCCCGCAACAGGACGGAATTGATGGCCGTTCCCTGAAAACCCGCGGAGATACCAGCTTCCACCCCCGCCAAAACCCGACCAAGCTCGTCCCTTCGCGTCAGCCTTTTGAACACCGCAGGATCCAGGGTATCCAAGCTGATCGTCAATCGATCTAGACCGCTTTTCTTCAATTTTTCCGCCCACTTTTCCAGCAAAATACCATTCGTGGTGAGAGTCAATTCCTCAATTCCGGATATCGATTTCAAATCAAATACAATCTCATCCAGATCACGCCGCAACAACGGTTCCCCACCGGTGAGTCGGACACGCTTCACACCCAACTCCACCAAGGTTGAAACCACCCATAACAGTTCCTTTTTTTTCAAAAGGCTTTCCGCGGGCAAAAAAGTCGCCTCTTCTTCCATGCAGTATCCGCAACGCAAATTGCACCGGTCCGTTAGGCTTACTCTCAGGCTGGAGTGGGACCGCCCGAAGGAATCCCTCAATGGATGGGCCATATTCCCCGCGACCGACATGCTGGCCGCGCGGTTCAATTGTCCGGACATCTCCAGAGCGATTCGACTCATTGCCCCGCATCCGTTTCAGGGGCGCCCGGATGAACCCAATCCACCCGCCCGTCGGGCGAGTGGTCTCTTTTCCAAATCGGAGCCGTCTGTTTTATCCGATCCATGATCCAGGAACAGGCCTGGAAGGCCTCGCTCCTGTGCGGGGCTGAAACCGCGATTCCCACCGCTGATTTCCCAGGTACCACCTGACCTAAACGGTGAACAATACGCGCCTTACCCAACGAGAACCGCCCCAAGGCCTCCTCCCCGATGCGAATCAACTCTTTTTCAGCGAGGGGCTCATAGGCCTCATAAAAAAGACTTTCAGTGCTTTGGTTCCCAGTTCGAGACCTGACATTTCCCAAAAAAAGCACCACCGCTCCATCGACACCGTCATCCAATTTTTCCAGGAGATGATCCGGGTCGATATCTCCGTTGGTCAACATTACCCTCAATTTTTCACAACCACCGCTGACAGGGGGAATCAACGCCACCTCATCCCCTTCTCTGACAAAATCCTCCAACCGGGCAAATGCCCCGTTGACCGCGAAGTTTGAACACCGCAGCCATGGTTCCAGCCAGGGATACTCCCTTTCCATGCTAGATCTCAATTCGCCGACAGTTGCCCCCGACGAAACCATAACCTCCAAGGAAGGCTCCCTGGCCAGTTCCTTTATTCTGGCAAACAAAAGGACTTTGATTTTCATCGCCTCTTTCCAGCCTGCATCAACCCTGGAAAATCCCGGGGGGGATATCCATAGGCAGCAGCAATGATTTCCAAAGGGTGGAACACTGGACGGGAATCACCATGCAGCATCTGCATCCTGCAGGAACTGCATTCGGATGAGCCCAAGGATGCTTTGCCCTCACGCCATTTGGAGAGCATTGGTTTGCCAATTTGGAGGCTCGAAGCCAAATTCGGTTTTTCCATACCCCAAAGCCCGGCCATTCCTGAACAGGAAACATCCAGTACCCGAACACCGGTCCCGGGAATCAATTTCAGGATTTCAGGCCCAGCCGGCCGCCTACCCAAAGCCTTGACATGGCATGGCACATGGTGGTCAACCGCTATCGAAAGCATTTGGAAATCCGTTCGCATCAAACCCTGATCCAGTAGATCCAAAAGAAAAGAGGTGGCCTCGACCACTTGGGAGGCCACCAATCTGGATTCCTCACCCGGGATAAGGCGCGGCAAATCCTTTCTAAGGAAAAGGGCAGCGGTAGGTTCGGTACAAATGATCGGAAAGCCCTCCCGGGCCAAATCCGCAAAAACCCGGAGGTTGGTTTTTGCCTGTTCCAAGGCGGTTTCCCGGTCACCCACCACCATTGCGGCGAACCCCGAGGACCCCTGATTTTTTGGAACATGGGCCTCGATCCGATTGTGATGCAGGATTTTCACAAGGGATTCGGCAATTTCAGGGCGGTGGTAATTGGCAAAATAATCCACAAAAACCGCGGCGCGCATCCTGGGCGAAACCGGGGGGTGATCCCAACCTTTTTTCCTGGATATTTCAAGAAATGGCCTTTTGGTAAAAGCAGGGATATCCCTTTCCTTGGCCAAGCCGGTCCATTTCTCCAGTCCCCACCGAACCGGTCCAAAACGAAGCAATCGGTTTACAAAAGGTGCAACCTGGGACAGCCAAGGCCCCAAACGATCCGCTTGGGCTAGCAACCAACCAGACCAAGAGCCGCCCTCAGCAACGAATTGGGCTTCAGCTAATTTTTGGGACCATTCCGGGACTTTCAAGCCGGCAGGGCAACCTTGGTCGCACATCCGGCATTGAACGCACCAGGAAGCCACTTGCTGGACTTTTTCACCCAAACTTTGCTCTGGTTCCAATTCGCCCCTTGCAAACGCCTCCGCAAGCATTGCCTTTGCCCTGGGTGTGGCTTCTTCCAACCCTGTCGCCGAAAAACCTGGACAAATCCGCTGGGACAGATCGGTTCCTCGACACTGTCCACATCCGTAACAACCAGACAAACTTGACAGGTCAGCAACTTGGTCAAGCGGAATTGAATCTTGTTGGGGCGGAACTGTTTCTCCCGGGGTATCGCCTTCTGAAGTTTCAAAAACCGCACAGGGATCCAGAATTTTTTGCAAATCCTCCTGATATTGAAGCCACTGGGGCGGCAACAGTTTCCACCAGTTCCTGCGCGTCCTGCCCAAACCAAATTCCAGGCCGATAGATCCACCCATAGCCAAAATAGACTGGGCCACCCTCATTCCAACCGAGTCCAACACTTTTTCAGCAGGAATTTCGGGTTTCTGTTCATTCCCGGAACCCAAGGGAAATATCTCTATTTGGCCCCTTTCGACATGTACCATCAGGGTTGCAACGAGACGCGATCGCGACAGTTCCTCCCGAATCTGATCCAGGGCCTTTTCTAAATCCGCGATCGGAACAAACAAATCCCCGATATTGGCGCGCGAAAGCACATCGGCACCGCGAACCAATCCTGACTCCATCACAAAGCGCACACGGCTGTGGAATGATTCCCCTACAGCCTCCCACCTGCGTTGGGATGGCACCGATTTAAGAAAATGCCAATCGGAAAAAACACCCGGCGGCGCGCCGAGCAAAGCCACCCACTCTCCGGCTTCGTCAGCCCAATCGAGCCATGGTTCACGAAAAAATTGGAGCGCACTTCGCACCTGGCGCCTTTCGAAAAGCGTGGCCGCAACCCCATGCTCTCGCACCGCATTGGCTAGAAAATCCAAGGCGGAAACTAAATCCCCAAACGCCACCAATCCGGCGGAAAAATGCCGGTCTAGCTCCAAAGTCTCCAAACGGGCATCCAGCAAGACACCTGTTCTTCCCAAGCCTCCGGCTAGAACCCCCGCCCCTTTTTCAGTCTGTTTTTTCACCACCGGATTGAACCGGGGCCCTGGCAATCCTGGCCAGACTTTTCGGTTTTTCACCCACTCTCTGGAAGCGGATTCCATCATGGCAATCCGTTGGGACCAAGATTCAGGGGTATCCTCCAAACCCTGATTTGGCCCGGCAGCATTACCAAAATTTAAAACCATTCCCTCTGAAAATAAAAAATTCCCTGATAGAAGGGACTGAAAAAGGTCCCTCCAGGGACCGGGCGTGTAATCGGGGGATGTGGAGGCGAAAATCCCTCCCACACTTCTTGGCCGCCATTCGGGCGGAAATCCAAGCGTCCTCCCCATCGGATTCAAGATTTGCTCAATGGCAGCAACCGTGGCCCCAGCGTCAACCTCGACAGATTTGGTTTCCTGGTCATACGCGACCCGATTCAGGGTAGCTCCCAGATCAACCACCACCCCCCCGGTCAGGCACCCACCACTTTTGCCTGTCCCACCACCACGAACTGTTAAGGGAATCTGGCGGGCAGAGGCCAAAGGTACTAGCTTCCGCAAGTCAGCCTTGCTTGAGGGCCTGAAAACACCGGACGGTACCTGGCGGCCCGTGCTGCCGTCACGGCAAAAAAGCAGACGAGTAGGCAAATCAATATGTAATGTGCCGTCAAGCAATTCCTGCAGTTCGTCCAGCATGGTGAACCTTGGTTGCCCGGCATGGGAATAAACACTCGGTCGTGATTGACTAAATTTTGCCCCCATAAATCAATGAGAGCAACTCAACACGAGACGCCTGATTAGCCCGGAAAGTACCTCGCATGGCGCTGGTGGTACATAAGCTACCCGGTTTTCGAACCCCTCGCATAGTCATGCAAGAATGTGTGGCCTCCACCACCACACCCACCGCTTTTGCCCCTAGCTCATCCATGAGCAAATCCGCCAAGTTCTCAGTCATCCTTTCTTGGACTTGGGGACGCCGTGCAATCACATCCACAGTCCTTGCCAATTTGCTCAGGCCAACAATCTTTCCATTGGGAAGATAGCCAATATGAGTTTTCCCATGAAACGGAAGCAAGTGATGCTCACAGCAGCTAGAGAACCTTATATCCTTTACTAAAACAATCTCGTCATATTTTTCATTGAATGTTTTTGCCAAGTGGACCTTGGGATCTTCCCTCAATCCACTGAACACCTCCGCATACATTCGCGCCACCCGGGCAGGGGTTTCCAACAATCCTTCCCGGTCCGGATCTTCCCCAACCGCCAGGAGGATCTCCCTTACAGCAGCCTGGATCCTGGGCAGATCGACCGCTTGCTTGTACCCCATGCCGGTTTTACCCATCTCAAACTCCAGACCTGCCAACCACACAACTGGGAAATTTTTCGATGGTTTCAGAGATCTCTGCAACCCAATCGTAATTTTATGATAGGGTTCTTGGTTCAGTTTTGCAGAAGCTTGAAATTGATACGGGCGCAAATCAAAGCTCAATTGCCCTACCTAGGCCATGGACACTTCCAGTTTCGCAAGGTGTTGATACCCCCATGCCGTTCGTTGTGATTTTGGCTCGTGGCTTGCAAGTTTCCAGATTGGGTTGTCATGGGGCAGCTTGGTCATTGACCCCCAATTTTGACAGGATCGCCAGCCAATCATTGGTTTTTGATAATTTTTTGCGAGAAAACACGCAGCCTGAAATTTGGGGCATTCAACTGGCCCAGCGTCAAAATGCATGGTGTTGGTCAGGTGACTCTCCCACTTTCGCTTCCCAATGCAAAAAACTGCACCTTGTTGAACCCCCAGCAGAAAAAATATCCTGCTTTCAGAATTGGCTGAAAATCATTTGGCGCAGGGTTGCCGAAATACAAGCCGGTTTGCTCGTCATTGAATTGAATGACGCGGTCCCCCCGTGGAAACCGGAACAGGAAGATTTGGACGCTTACTTTCCAAACCAATCCGCTGAAGCAACGAATGAAGATGATGCTTGGTTCGACTCAGAACAAAAAGTCGCAACGGAAGGCACCGGAACAGCGCCCCACGAGAATGATCCAAAACCATGGCTTGAGTCCCTGCCCCGGGAGATGCCCGTCAACCAAGAACATCCGCCAATCAGGAGAAACCTCCTTCTGACTCATGGGGCAGCCATCGCTTCGTTAGACAAAAAACTGGGGATCATTCTGGATTTTTTGGCGGAGCACCAAACTCCGGAGACCCATATCCTGCTAACATCGGACTTGGGAATCGCGCTAGGTGAGAAAGGCTTTCATGGGCATGGCGGGTCGGAGCCTTGGCTTGACACTGTGAATGTGCCCCTAATTTGGTGTCACCCAACACGGGAATCGAATTCCCTAAGGCACCACGCCTTAGTCTCAGACAAAGACCTGACGGAACTCCTTCTGGGAGACCCAAAATCTCCCCACGGCTTGCTGGAAAAATGTTGGGACGGCCCCCGGGAACCAGGAAACCTATCCGTAGTCACCTCAGGGACGGGCAAGGCAGTTGCCTGCAGGACCAACGAATGGAGCCTGGTTGTGGATCGTTCAGGCACCGCGCGATTATTCGAATTCCCCATGGACCGCTGGGAAGTCAACGATCTGGCCACCCACCATCCAGACAAATTGCAATTTCTACTGAGCCAAACAACAAACTCGGCCATTTGCGGTTTTCTCCGCGATCAACCTGGAGGCCAACCCAGTTGACGGCCCCCGAGAAGATGCAGATGGAGATGGGGGACCGTTTGGCCCCCCGCGTCATCACAATTAATCACCAATCGGTACCCGTCCTGAAGTCCCAATTCAACCGCGAGTTTCTGAGCCAAGGCGTGCATCTTTGCCAGGATGTGAAAGTCCGCCTGGTCTATCTGTCCATGGGTACGAATTTCTTTCCTGGGAATGATCAACACATGAACCGGTGCCTGTGGATGGATGTCATGAAAAGCGAGAATCCATTCATCCTGATGGATGAGCTTGGCAGGAATTTCCCCTTCGATGATTTTCAGGAACACATTGTCAGCGAACATTTTTGACCCCGCTATCCGCAATAAAAAAATCCTTTGAGCCCCGACCCAAAGGTTACTTTATTTGAATAGTTCGGAACAGGTTGCCAGATTCTTATGGCTGTTTTGGGCCCGCAAAAATGCTTTGGGTGATCGGCTGCGATGAGGCTGGATATGGCCCGCCACTTGGCGCCTTCACGCAAGGCTCGGTGGCGCTTTTCCTTCCGGGATCAACGGGGGCAATTGAAGATTCCTGGGCGGCTTATCCGGAATTATTCAGAAAAAGGAGGGGTGCGGCCAGAGCTCGACCGGGCATGTTGCCCCTGGTAGTCGATGATTCCAAGGTGATGACCCAACTCGCGTCAGGAATGGACCACCTGGGTGCCCTTTGGCCAGTATTGTTTGGTTATCCATACAAGCAAAGAAACACCTTGAAGGATCTTCTGGATTGGGCCCACCTTCCAGACCACACCACTTTCAGGGATGACCCTACCCTCGTGGAGAACTTTCCCATCAGTTGGGTATTAGAAGATGGCCTTTTAGAAAATGCGCGATCTGCTTTACACAAAAACGGCCTGACAGATTGCCGGGCCCGCATTTCCATGGTTTCCCCCGCCGTTTTCAACCAGATGATTGACCAACACCAAAACAAATCAGCAGTTTTGGAAAAAGGATGGCAAAGCCATATCCGTTGGTGGCTTCATCAATTACCGGGCGATGAACCGATTGTCATACTCTCCGACCGATTGGGGGGCAAAAAATGCTACGCGGGGATTTTCCAGGAAGCGCTAGGTGCGAAGGGTTTGGTTCAAGTGATTCGGGAAGATGACAACCAGTGCACTTACAGGTGTCTGGGAACCGATCGGGAAATCATGCTGATCGTAAGCCCCAAGGCTGACTCAAAGTATTTGCCTGTCGCCGCGGCCTCCATGTTGGCAAAACACCTTCGTGAGATATCCATGGAAATGGTGAACCGCTATTGGATGGAGAGAGTTCCCAACCTAAAGCCGACCGCCGGATATCCGGAAGATGGCAAGCGTTTTTATGCGGAGATTCAACCAACCATAGCACGATCTGGCGTCAACCCTGACCATGTATGGCGGAAGCGCTAAACCTATCGGGTATAACCACCTGCCCCAGGAAGGGGACCCCGCGCCGCACCCAATCCTCCTGGAACCGGCACAGGGAATTGGCCTCCTGAAAATTGGCCAAAACAATAACTCCGTCCCCCATTCGCGCAACCGAGGACAAAAGCGATTCCTCATCGGGCGACCCACAAACCAGCAAAATCGCCGAATATATTTTTTTCAACTCCCGCAACCAATCGGCCGGGGAGTGCCTGAAAAAAACCGGCTCATCACAATTCACCGACCTTCCCTGCGGAATCCAGGCCACATCCCCTTTTTTCCAAGGATGAAGGATTTCCTGGAAATCGCTATTTCCCTTAAGATAGTCCACCCATCCAGGGGCCGTGGGCAGCCGACATTCCGGTGTGATCCCTTGCCCCCCGACAATTGCAATCCTCCAGGATTCGCGAACTGCCCGCATTGCCATTGCAAGCACCAGAGGCAGAGCCCTTTTGGAACCCATTCCGTTTGAATGGGAGGCAATGATCAAACCAGAACCAAATCCATCCACCGCGGCTTTGACCGAATCAACCATGGGCCGCAATACCTGGGAAGGATAATTATCCACTTCCGGTGGCATTTCCCATGGGATGCCTTGTCCAGGCTTAGGCGTGATACCATTCTTCCTTTGATTAGTATGCCTCTCCAAGAGCACTTCGGGCGACCCTTCCTCCTGCCCTTCAGGGCCCACCTCCAAAAAATGCCAGCTTTCCTTGGTTTGAAATGCCTCTAAGGATAAAGCAGGCGCCCCTGGTCCCTGGGAAACAGCGCCCACCGTGTTAGGCACCGTTTGGATCACGCTTTCAGAAGCCTGAAATCCCCCCACCGGCCCATTCATTGGGGAAGCCATATGCTGCCAAAATCGAGCCATGGTTATCCCCCTTGTACCCATGAAAACGCCTGGCGAGATCCGCCGGCCATCCACTCCTCAATACCTTCAAAATCCATTTCAGGGTGATTCGGAATGACCACCTTTGGCGGCAGGTCCTCACCGCTATGGATTGGTGGACGCCACTCGCTTAGCTGGTTTTGTTTTCGCCAGACAGGAGAAAGCCTTTGGAGCGCCTGAGAAAGATTCTCCGCGTTTGGATAGACCACCGCCGGATCCTCGACCAATCTCCAAGCGCACCGGAAAGTGGCCAGGATATGGCCTGGCAAACCAACACCCCCTGGGGCAATCAGGTCCATCAAAACCCTTTCCGGACCGGGCATCGGGTGACCGGTAACAGCGCCAATCAATTGCCGAATCCAATCCGCAAGCTCATTGGCGCCCCATGGCGCCAGATCAATCCTTGGGATACTGGAGGCATGCGCATCGGACTCCCACGAGGGACGGTCCCCGGTGAATATGATTTGAAGCCGGGCTCCAGACTGGCCTGGCAGGCGGGTCAACCCTACCAATTCTGCGAAACCGTGACTGTCCAGCAAATCAGCGTCATCGAAGACAATCCAAATGGGCTGCCCCTTACCGAGAATTGCCGCGAGATGATCCATTAATCGTAAATGCAATTCGACATCAGACCCATCCACAGGAAGCTGACAATCAAACAGCAAACATTGAATCAGGTCCCGGCGGGTCAGAGGCAAAGCCGAGTGGACAAAAAGGACTTCATCAGGAACCGCCTGATGCTGCAAAATTTGACGCAAAACAGTCGTTTTGCCAGAGCCCGAAGGCCCGGCCAAAAAAACGCCTTTTTCCCCGTCCCCAAGACATAACAATGCCGCCTTTCGGGCAGCCTCATGGCTTTGCGAGGGATAGTAAGGCGACTCCCCCTGGCGGGAGGAGAACGGCCCGTGGGGCAATGACGCCATGCGAATTCAACCTGGAAGGATTCGAAACCCCTTCAAACGGATGATCGACGGCCGAATTGGCGAACTTAACGACAAGGAAAGACCGGACGAAAAGGATATGATTGCCCAACCCGCATGATCAGATCAAATTTATCAGACCATCTTTTTTAAATCCCAACGAAAAATTGGTTTGCCTTTTAATCGGGCCTTTCTCTCGAAATGGGTCAGGTAGTCCATGTCATGGAGAGGATTCGACGAATTGCCAGGGTTAAATCTTTCGACACCCTTAAAGTTCACCAATATTTCCTCGGTCATTTGAAAATAGGCTTCGACATCCGTCGCAAAGCGAATAATCCCCCCATCCTTGAGCAATCGAAGAATTTGTTCCAGAAATGCCTGAGTCACCAAACGGCGTTTATGGTGCCTTTTTTTCCACCACGGGTCGGGAAAATAGATGTGGACGACATCCAAGGACGCTTCGGCCACATGGTTTGCGACAAAAACCGCCGCATCACCCGCCACCAATCTCACATTTCGAATGCCTTTTCGGATCAGGGTGGTGGCAGCGAAAAAAACATACTTTCTTTCAATTTCCACACCAAGGTAGCGAGTGTTGGGGTTCGCCTGGGAAGCGTTAACCAGGTGGAGTCCTTTTCCAAACCCGATCTCCAATTCGGTGGTCGAATCGGGTGACAAATCGGGGAAAACTTTTCCCAAATCACCAATCGGTCCCAAAGGAAGAAGGACCGGTTCCAGTGACTCCAAGGGAAGTTTGCTTCGATTCCGCACTCTCAAGCCCCGGCCGAATTTGGTTGGGTGGCCGCCCGGTGCAAAGCAATCCCGATAATATTGCCATGAAAAGCTAGCTGATTATCGACAAAGCCTTGGACATTGAAAGTGACCTGACGCCTGTGAACCTTGATCGCCTTGGCAACCAGATACAGCCTTTGCCCAGGTTTGACTGCCAAACGAAAACGAACTTCATCCATGCCACCAAAGCCGACAAAGTCACCTACGCCATCCAATTTGACGCAAGCCATGTGGTAGTAGGAGCAAAGTTGAGCCGCCGCCTCACAAATCAAAACACCGGGAAGCAATGGATAGCCCGGCATGTGCCCACGAACCCAGAATTCATCCGAGCGAACATCCTTGTATCCTCCAATCAAATGGTTGGACGGATCCAAGAGGACAATCGCGTCCAATTGGGCCATTTCAAATCGTTGTAAATTGATTTTTTGAATCTCCTCCCGGTCAGCCAGCACAGGCTTGGAGGAAAGCTCCACAGGATCGAAAATAATGGGCGGCGGCATTCAATTCTCCAAACTATCAGCCGAAAAAAGTGGAATCGAAATATTATCCAGCTAGCATCATGAGCAATTGTTGATAACTCGTGATAAGGGCGTCCGGGCGGGTTTCCGGGTCTTTCAATTCAGAGGCTTCAACCTGAGAGGAAGATTTGTCTCCCAAAAACAGCGCCGTCTTGAATCCCACCTTTTTGGCCCCGATCAAATCCTCACGAAGTTTTGAGCCGATATGAAGCACCTGCTCAGGCAGCAGGCCCCGGTTTTTGGCGGCGTTCGCAGCCGCCTGGAAAAGGGTGTTAGATGGTTTACGGGCTCCAACCGTGCCAGACAAGACGCACAAATCCTTGCAAAACCACACCTCAGGGTCACAAGGTTGCTGATTTTTCAATCCCCATTTCAATTGGGCCGTGGTAAAACACTGCCCGTTTCCAAGTAGTCCCTGGAGGATTCCCCGCGACGCCAAATCTGAAATCGTCGCCACAGTTCCCGGGTAAACATTGGCTCCTTGAAGGGCTGTATGGAAAAAAAACGCTATTTTCCGGGCAAATTCAATTGTGGAACCATATTTTCCATGGTCGATGACATAGTCTTTCTTCTGAAGTTTTTGGATCACGGCCTCCCAGACTCTTTCGGATGCAAGCTCAGGGAATTTTTCACCAGGCAATCCCGAACCGGCTTTCAAATCAAAAATCAAATTTCGATAAATCGGGAGCAAAGAATCGGACGGCTGCCCGGGTTTCCTGGACATGGATCCCCACATCCGGAATTCCTGGATCGTTTTTTCCAGCGCAAGGTTAGTGACAAACTCCTTGGGATGCTCAAAGAGGAGATCGCCTGAGGCCACATGGAGGAGAGTACCGTAGGTTCCCCACATGACGCAGCGAATACCCTTTAGTCCGAATGAACCTGCCTTTGCCTTGAAGGGTTCGATCGCCGGTGGTTTAGGCCACACGAGGTCCGACCTCTCGCACAGGCTGGTCGCGTATAAATCCAGCCCGTCCACCATGATTCACAAATCTCCCCGATATAAATAAAAGGATTACTAAGGGACCATTTTTCCAAGGTTCCAACCCGGCCCCTTTAATTTGGGCTGACGCCACCAGTCATGATGAAAACCAAACCTTCCCAGCCCCAACTTCCCCCGATCACAATCTTGGGTGCGGGTGGAATTGGCTGCACTCTTGCAGCAACCATCCACCACAGCGGTCATCCAGTCAAACTGGTTGAAATCTGCCGTTCTAAATTATCATGGGCCAAGATGAACGGAATTGATGTCACCGGGCTTTCATCTCAACCAATACCGATTGAGAGCTTTGACCAATGGATACCGCGAGAAGGCGATCTAATAATTGTGTGTATCAAAATTTATAATAATATGTATTTGGCCGATAAAAATATCGCCTGGAATCGAGTACTAACCATTCAAAACGGGTTTGAAAACTCCATCCAGAATGTTTCCAGGACAGGGGAAGGAATCGCATCCTTCATCGCAGAATGCAAACCAGGAACCACCCAAGTTCGAATCACAAGAGGTGGGGCCCTCCATTTGGGTACTTACATTGGGCATGGAGACTCATCGCACACCTATAGTCATTTGGCCGGTTTGATTCGTCACCCATTGATCCGCGTGGTGGTCACCAGCAACATCACCAAATTTAAATACACCAAATTTCTCTACAATTGCGCCATCAGCCCCCTCGCTTCCGGTTGCGGCGTGGACAACGGCCAGCTCTTGGCTAACCCAAGGATCAGACCGATTTTCCTGGGGTTGTTGCGGGAAAACCTGGGAATCATGGCATCCGCCGGGATTGAATTGGGCAAGGTCGGCCCTTTCTCTCCCAATACCGTTGTTTCGATCCTGCGGAATCGATGGATCACCAACTTGCTGGCAAGCTGGTTCCAGAAATCTTTGGACAAGACCTACTGCTCGATGTCAGGCGACTGGCAGACGGGTGAAACAGAGTTGGAAGGTTATCTGGGGCATATGATCCGATTGGCAGGAAATCATCCCTGCCCCCTGAACCGAGCCCTCTATGATTGGTGCAAGGACAGGCTTTCGCGGAAAATGGCTCCGTCCATGGAATTGGTGGACATACTTCAGAAATTCATCCCCAGCGTCGCCGCATAGACATTGAAGAATCCCGCGACAAACAGGTGCCATTTAACACCATGACCAATCCTGACCCACACCCGGTTGAGTTGCAAAAGGTTGATGAAACCTCGCTCAAAATCATATGGTCTGATGGCGTATCAACCGGAATCACATGGAAGGCATTGAGGGAAAAATGCCCATGCGCCGCCTGCCGTGAGGAAAGCAACAAGCCGTTGGATCCTTTCAGGGTACTAAAACCCGCCGAGTTGCTTCCTTTAAAACCGGTTAGATTTACCCCAACCGGGAATTACGCCTACAAGGTGGATTGGAGTGATGGCCATGCTTCTGGCATCTACTCCATAAAATACCTTCGCGAAATCTGCACCCAACCATAGGCCGATTTTCTTTCATTCCCAACCAGGATTCACCAGATCATGTCCAACCAACCAACCAATTTGGCAAAAATTGAATTGCCAGGCATTCGAAATGTCCTAGCCGTTGCCAGCGGAAAGGGTGGAGTTGGCAAATCCACTGTTTCCGCGAACCTGGCAATGGCTTTGGCCCTTCAAGGGGCCAAGGTCGGATTGATGGATGCAGACATTTACGGGCCCAGCATTCCCCTGATGTTTGGGGTAAACGAACCCATCGACCAAGCCACCACTGCCCTGCCCCTTGACCGCCATGGAATCAAACTGATGTCCATGGGTTTTTTGGTTCCCCCTTCCAAGGCGGTCATCTGGCGGGGGCCTATGATCCATCGGGCTCTCACCCAATTCCTCACCCAGATCCCATGGGGAGATTTGGATTATCTTGTGATCGACTTGCCCCCAGGGACAGGGGATGCACAACTGACACTCACCCAAACCGTCCCCCTGACCGCCGCGATCGTGGTGACCACCCCACAGGAGGTGAGCCTTATCGACGCAAGGAAAGGCTTGCAAATGTTTGAGGAGGTACGGGTCCCCGTGTTGGGAATCATTGAAAATATGAGCTTTTTTCAAGGGGATGACGGCAAAAGATACGAACCATTTGGCTCCGGAGGGGGCCAACGATTGGCCACACAAGCGGGTGTGCCCTTCCTTGGGCAGATTCCTATCAATCAGCAGGTCGCGCAATCGGGCGACGCAGGGTTACCGATTGTGGCAAGTGATCCGGAATCCCAATCTTCCAAGGCATTCCAGGAACTGGCTGGGAGGGTCCGGAAAGATTTAGCATCCTTCCAGAACCCGATAAAACTACCCACTTTGGATCTTTAGTGACGCCTCGGTCAGCAGGAACGCACCAAACCCACCCACAAATCGGCCACATTTGTCCCGGTGGGCCCGGTTGTCAAAAGGGCACCGCCCTTTTTCAATGCCTCATGGCTTGAAAAGCTGGCTGAAGCCGCACCAATGTCAACCTTTTTTGCCGCCAATTCGTGCCAGGCTGCCAAATCCGCAAACCCGCCAGCAGACTCGGTTGGGCCATCCTCGCCATCGGTTCCGCCGAACAACCAGTTGGCAGCCGCCATCCAGGGTTTTGTCATCTCTTTGGCGATCAATAATGCCAGGTGCTGGTTTCGCCCCCCCAACCCGGGGCGACTTCCAAGCTTCATATGGGTCTCCCCGCCCATCAGGATGCACAAGGGCGGTCCTTCCCCCACGCCGTTTTGCACCACATTCCGAACCAACCCTACCACCATGTCGGCAAGGGAAGCCGTATCCATTTCCCATCTGCTTCCCAAATCAAGGGTTTTCCACCCCATTTCCCGAGCGGCATCCATGGCAGCGCGAACGGCCTTGCGGTTGTCGCCCACCAAAACAAATTTGGACCAAGGGTATGCCTTGGAGTCCTCCTTGTGGTCCTTTTCCTTGCCCAAAAGGTGGAGGATCACACTCCGCGGCACCTGATCCACCAACCCATACCGCTTCAGACAATCCAAGGCATCTTTGGCAGTTCCAGGATTGAAAACCGTCGGACCGGATCCAATAACATCCGGGTCATCTCCAACCACATCCGAAATCGCCAGGGTCCAAATTGATTCCCGGGTTTTGTCGCCGGACCAAGCCTTGGCCAAACCACCCCCCTTGATAGTAGACAATTGTTTTCGAACCGCATTCATTTCAGTGATTGTGGCGCCACAGGAATGGAGCAGTTTGGTGACCGTTTGCTTGTCACCCAGTTCGATCCCCCCGGCGGGAAGCGGCATCATTGCCGAAGCCCCTCCACTCAGAAGAACCAAACCCAGATCCTCCTTCCCTGCACAAGAAGCCATCTCCATCATTTTCCGGGAGGCGATCAACCCGCGTTCGGTCGGGAAATTCTCGGATTTTGGCCGCACAGGGACGAGCGAGATTCCCCGGCCCAATTCGGTTTCCAAGCCGTCGATCACATGGATCCAACCGCGTGTCTCCTTGCCAGATGGCAAGGCATCCAAGGCCCCTTCGACCATCTCACGGGACGCTTTCCCCGCCCCCAGCAGAATCACCCTCCGCGCCCTGGCGATTTGTTCACGGAGATCCCGGTTTTCCCGGATCTCAGTGGCGACTAATTTCGCTGGAGAAACGGCCGAAACACCAGCCTTCCAGATGGAGAGCAACGGGGCACGAAGATCCAAGGCCTCTTTGATCAGCTGGGATTTGCGAATCATTGGAATTCCCACATCTCCGCCTCGAGGCCCGCCCTTGGGGCATAGAGCGCTCGTATCAAGACATCAATCTCGGATTGCGTTGTGAAAAAGTGATTGCTGATTCTCAAAAGAAGTTCGCCGGTCGGCAGCCGATTCAGGCCCACTTCCAAACGGTACTTTTGACGCAACCAATTCCTGACCAAATCCAGGTTCCATGTCCGAGGCAATTCCCAGGCTGTCATCGCCCCATGCATTTCCGGGCTTTCTGGGGTCCAAGCCTTCCATCCCTTGCCAGCCATTTCTTGGCGGGAATAGTCGGATAATTTGCGCTGGCGACTAAAAACATTGTCAGGGCCAATTGAATCCCATTCCTGGAGGGTCGACTCAGTGGAAAGCCATTGGCAGACGTCCTGTGTCCCTTGAAACTCCAACCGCCTCAACCTCGGTGTCCCCCCCCATTCATCCGGGGAGTCCAAAGGCCTACTGTCCCAACCGGCCGGCTGGTTGCAACAGCCCCGGTAGCCCCAGCTAACCACAAGGGGATCCAGGCGATCCATGAGGCCCTCATCAAAGGCCACCATGGCACTTCCAGCCGGAACTCCAAGCCATTTGTGCAAATTGGCGCAGTAGGCATTGGCACCGATAGATGCGATATCCAACGGCAAAAAACCCGGGCCATGGGCCCCGTCGACCACAGATACGATTCCCCTATTTCTGGCCAAGGAACAAATTTCCCGGGCAGGCAGGATCATGCCCGTTGCAGAAATAATGTGGCTGAAAAAAACTATTTTCACCGAGGAGGTCATTTTTTCCCTGAAAGCATCAATGATTTCCTCAGAATCTTTGGGAAACTTAGGCAATTCCACCACCCGTAGTTCAGCGCCAGAAATGGCACACAAAGATTCCCAGCACCAGCGCATGCAACCGTATTCGAGGTCTGTGAGCAAAACAGCCCCGCGAAAGCCTGAGGTTAGCAAGGATTTGGCCACCAGATTAATGGCCACCGACACATTCGAGGTAAAAAAAAGCCTCCGCCAAGGATGATTCACCCAATCAGCCAGGCTCCTGCGCGCGCGCTCCAATTCGCCCGGAACCAACCTTAGAAAAAAATCCATGGGGGCCGAAGCCAACACCGACCTCAAATTGGCGGCGCGTAGAAACGCAGATCGCCACGTGGGGCCGAATGATCCACAATTCAAATTAACGACAGAATCCTCCAGCAAAACCTTCTGCCGGACTAAGTCCCATTCCATTCCCACCATCTACCTCATTTGAATTGCAATGTGCTATATTTTTTTATAATATTAAATCATGGAAACTTTGGAACTTTTGACTTAGCAGAAGCATCCATATGTTCAGTACTTGATTAATTTAAACCTATTTGAGGTTCATGACTTAGAATTTATTGGATCACTTTGGGGCAAAGCGCAGCACTTTTCATTATCCCGGGCAGGTATAAGCGTTTGCTTTCGTTTTCTAAGGGGGGAGTTGGCCATGGACATGAACCGCAGGCATTTCATGCAACATGTAGCCGGGGCCTCCGCTTTGGCAGGGCCCAGTATCGGGTTCATTCGCAGTCTCAAGGCCGCCGAGGAAAATTTGAAGAAACAAGGTAAAAGCCTTGTGATCTTTTGGATGGGTGGCGGCCCGTCCCACATGGACCTTTGGGATCTGAAACCGGGAGCCCAGACGGGAGGCGAATTCAAGCCGATCAAAACGAATGCATCCGGCATTGAGATCAGCGAAGTCCTACCGACCATCGCCCAGAATTTCAAAAATCTTTCCATCATCCGTTCCCTCGTCACCAACGAAGGCAGCCATGAGCGGGGAACCAGCCTGATGAACACGGGCCGGGTCCCCAATCCGGTGGTCCAGTACCCTGCCCTGGGCTCACTAGCCTCCTCCCAATTGACCCCCAAGGAACTGCCACTGCCGGGCTTCATCGGGGTTGGTGGGACAGCTCAAAGAATCGGCCCGGGCTTTCTTGGCATGATGTACGCGCCATTCACCGTACAAAACGCCGGCCAGCCCCCGGCAAACATCAAACCACCAGCCAGCTTGGCGGGGAACCCAGGCGACATGGACGAACGTGTTCGCCGACGCCAGCGCTTGTTTTACACGGTGGAAGACCCGTTTGCACAAGCCAATTTCCCGCACCTTGGCAAGGCGGAAGAACGAGAAAACGCCGGCAGCTCGGCACAGGCCCACGCCTCGATCTACAAAAAGGCCTTCGACTTAACCATTTCACCCCTCCGCAATGTGTTTGATATTTCAAAGGAACCCACCTCGGTGGTGGACGCCTACGGTGGAAGGAACAACGGCTTTGGAATGGGCTGCCTTCTGGCCCGCAAACTCCTGGAAGCGGGTGTGACCTGCGTGGAAATCGACCTGGGCGGGTGGGACAACCACGCTGGCATTTTCAACACCATCAGGACCGGTAACGGCCCAAGACTTGACAAAGGCATGGGCAATTTCATGAAGGAACTGGACGAGCGGGGTTTGATCAAAAACACCGTTGTACTTTGGATGGGTGAATTTGGCCGCACTCCCAGAATCAATCAAAATGGAGGTCGCGACCACTGGGCGAGGTGCTGGTCGGTGGTGGTGGGTGGTGGAGCTATCAAAGGCGGTCAAATCCACGGTTCCACAAGTGAGGACGGGATGGACGTGAAGGATAAGCCTTGTTCCATTGGCGACCTTTTCGCGACCGTTTTCAAGGGCCTTGGGGTAGACCCAACCACGCAGGTTCGTGACAACATCGGCAGGCCGTTAGCCATCGCCGATGGCAAGGCCCTCTCCACCCTAGTTTAAATCTTTACCACTTGTCAAAATCGGAATAACCGTCAATGGGCCGCGATCTCACTGAGATTTCGGCCCATTGGCAGTTTTCCGGGCGTTTAACCTAGCGATATAAAAAAACATCTAACCAACCCCCAACAAATCCCACCCGGCCGTGAAACCACCATTCCTACCGCGTTTTGCCCGTTCTTTTTCCTGTATCAGGCTTTTGTCCAAGGCCTTAGCCAATGGCATTGTTTTTTCGTGGCAAGATGCGATTTGGGCCCAGCGCCTACAATTTCAAAATCTTTTGGCCATTTTGAGGGCGAACAAAAACCGTTTGTCATTCGATGCCAAACGATTGAGGACAATCGACGACTACCAGCGCCAAGTACCAATTTCCGATAGTTCAAAAACCTCATCCGCCCCGACTAATTATTGGGATGTTCCGGACTGGCTAAAGTTGGACTCACCCGAAACCCATGAACTGCCAAGGCTGGTGAGAGAAGCACGCAGGTTGGCGAAGAAGTCAAGAAAACCCTGGAGGTTCAATATCTCCCGGCCTGTCCTAGTCATCGACAATACAAACAACCGTTTACCGCTTGCGACAAATGGTTCCCACGACAGTGGGCCAAAATACTTACCGGTTTTTGGGAGGTTCGACTTTCTAAGCGAATTGACCGCGGAAGATCGGGAAAATTCGGGCGGATCAACCTCGTTTGAGACGCTTCTCAGAAAAAAACAATACACGGGAATCGTCGGGCTTTCCGGCCATCAATCAGATTTTGGCATTCCAAGTCTCTTTTATGAAATGTCACATTTGCGCATGGTGGCTCCGTCCCTTGAATTTGTCATCCTTGACCAACCAACCCCCAAAAACAAACCACCCGAAATTGTCTGGCTTGAAACCCTTTCATCCCAAGGGTGCGCTTGGGCTCATTTTCATAGGGAAACTGGCTTTATCCGTGGTTTTTCCCGGGCTGGATTGTTCTGGGAGTTCCTTCCATCAAAAACGCCCCAAGCGCAATACCCTCCGAAGCGTTGGTGGCTTGGAAATCTACCCCCCCACCAACCCGTGGAATTGGTCCTTTCCTCATCCGATGGTTTATTGGCCCGCCGAACCGGAACTATCGTGTCATTGGTGGACCGCACCAGGGGGCTGTTCCAAATCAACCAACAAGAGACCGAACTCACCGTTCCGGGAAGCCCAGGATTTCGGACAAATCAACAGGCCGATCATCAATCCAAGTGCGACACTTTGGAAGGCTGGCCAAAAACTTCCCGCCGTAATTCTTGGTGACGACCCGGGGATCGAGAACAACGACCAACCCCCGGTCACCTGAATGGCGAATCAACCTGCCAAATCCTTGGCGTAGCTTTAGAATCGCCTGCGGGATCTGGTAATCCACAAAGGGATTACCGCCACCGCGGGTCACCGCCTCCAATCGGGCCTCTATCAGGGGCCGATCCGGCACCGCGAAAGGCAAGCGAGTGATAATCACATTGGACAGGGCCTCTCCGGGGACATCCACCCCTTGCCAAAATGTGTCCAATCCGAAGAGCACCGCGTTGGGTGTTTGCTTGAATCCGGCCAGAAGGGCGGAGTTGCTTTCCCCCGCCCCCTGGCAAAACATGGGCATCCCGTTTTCTTCGCAATAATGCCGCATTCCCAAGCTGATTTTTTCCAGAAAATCCCGGCTGGTGCAGAGGACGAAGGCATGGCCCCTGGTCCGGCCCAGATAATCCCTCAGCTTGTCCACGCAAGCCCGCAAGAAACCGGCGGGATCCTTGCTTGGGTCTGGCATCATCTGGTGGAGGTGGAGATCCACCTGCCGGGAATAATCAAACGGGCTTTCGCAACGCGTTTCCAATCCGGCGGGTGGATCCGGGAAACCGATTCGCCTTCGGGCATGGTAGAAAGGGTCGCACCCGCCCGTGCCCAAGGTCGCGCTGGTTACCACCACGGGGATTTCCCTACCAAACAGATGTCTGGAAAGGATTTCCCCAACCTCCACAGGCGTTGCCAGCAAATCCCAGGAAACCTGCCCCCTGTCACGGGTCGGGTCCATCCAATAGACCGTGGCCGGCAGGGATTGGGAGGCCCACAACTTCAAATGGCTTGAAAAAGCCCTTGCCTGCCTTGCGCACCCACCTAGTTCATTGACCAAATCCGGTTCATCCCGCCCAGCGCCCAGGCTATCCAACGCTGTAGCCAGCGAATCCAAGGAGTCCGCCAGTTCCAACCGAAGACCTGGCAAGGGACTTGTTACCCGCACAGGCCTTGACCCGGCCCTATCGGATCGAGTCCGGCCTATTTCCCGAATCACCCCTGCAAAAGGTTCGAGGAACAACCAAGTCCGGTGGTGGCTATCCCTGAAAGCCTGGTTCACCTCCGTTGCCAGCAATCCCATGGGTCCATTTTTGGTTTCGCGATACAAGCGGGCCAAAAACGACCGGATCGCCGCAAAAGAAACCCGCAAGCCTAGCTGGTCGCTTGCCACCTCCTCAAACGTATGACCTTCGTCCAAAATGACCGCGTTGTAATCGGGGATGCAGGATCCACCTTGCATCCTCAAATTCAGGTCGGACAAAAACAGGGCATGGTTCACCACCAACAAACCGGCCATTTCAGATTGCCGACGCACCCGTTGGAACATGCATCGTTCGTAGGTGGGGCATTTCCTCCCAAGGCATTGGTTGGCATCACTCTTGGCCATCTCCCATACATCTTGGGATACCCGGAATCCCAATTCCGAGCGGGTTCCGTCCATCCTTTCCCGCTGCCAACCATCCAACCTCTGCAAATCCTGCCAAATCTCATCAAACCCAAGGGCGGATTTCTCAACCTGGTGAATCGCGTTGCGCAACCTTCTACGGGATAGATAGTTGGACCTGCCCTTTAGCAAAGCCGCTTTCACCGGGGACCCGAGCAACCCTATGAGGAAGGGAACATCCTTTGCGAAGACCTGCTCCTGCAGGCCGATGGTATGGGTGGAAACAACCACTCGATGACCTGGATGATCCTGAAGGTAAAGCAGGGCTGGAACCAGGTAAGCAAATGTTTTCCCCGTACCGGTACCGGCCTCCAGCATGACTGATTTGCCAAGCCGCAAGCCGGTCGCAACGGCATCAGCCGCCACCAATTGCTGTGGTCGCACCTCAAATTGCGGAAGCCGGGAGGCCACCAAGCCCCCCGGCCCCAACACATCTTCCAATGACAAATCCGGCACCAATCCAACCCGGGACAAGTGAAAAGTGACGACCCTATTTGATGTTTATGATTTCCGCAGGGAGGAGGAACACAGGACCACCCTTGGTTTCCAACAATTGCGCGGCTGGCAGGGCAACCCTGCGCAATTCAGCGGGGAGGGTCTGTAGCATCCTGGACCAACTCAACCCAAACGCTGACGACTGCCTGACACCCAATTCAAAATCAAGCAGGTCTTCAATCACATTTCGGGGTTTGGGCAGCTTCAACAGTTCAGGTTTTTTGTCCCTGGGCAAATCAGACTGGTCCCTCACCCAAGCGATCGCGTTTTCCAAAGATCCCAACTCATCGACCAATCCATTCTCAAAGGCTTGCCTGCCTGTCCAGACCCGTCCCCCGGCCAAGGATTTCATTTTTTCCAAGGTAAAGTCCTTTTTGCCAGCCTCCTGGCGGCCCTCAAGCGCCTTGGCCAGAAATTGGCCGTAGGTGCTTTCAATCAATACTGTCATGGCATTTCTTTCCGAGTCCGAAAACGGGTCACTGCCGGACAAAACCCCGGCGTTGGCACCCCGGCTGATCACCTCCGTGTGGAGGCCAACCCGCTTCAGGACAGGACCATATGCCAATTTTCCACCAAAGACCCCGATTGAACCCGTGATAGTGGATGGATCGGCGAATATCCTTTTCGCCGCCATGGCGATGTAATAGCCCCCGCTGGCTGCGACTCCCCCCATGCTTGCCACCACGGGTTTTTTGCAACGCTTCAATTCAGCCCACATCAGGTCGCTTGCAAGGGCGGAACCGCCGGGGCTATCGACACGAAGGACTATTCCCTTCACGGTGGGGTCCTCGTCAGCCTGGCGGATAGCCTCCACGATCGTGTCGCTTCCCACCTTGGAACCACTCAGGCCCGCACCGCTTTTTCCGGTATCAATTTCGCCCACGGCGAAAATAACCGCTATGCGCGGCTGTTTGCCGGCCTTCGCCTTGGGTGGGCTCAAGGCCTTCAGCAAAGAAAATGGATTGGAAAAATCAATTTCCTCGGCTTTGACCTTGCCGTAATCCGCGACCACCTCGGCGGTCGCGCCGCCCGCCCACTCCCGTGCATGGTCCTTGGCTCCGGCCACGTAACCGACCTTGTCAACCAATCCAGCCTCCACCGCTGCCCTGGCAGTCAATGGGGCCCTGTCGATCGTCGCCCTCACCTTTTCCAACGAAAGCCGTTTTGCGCTCCTTGCCTTGACAACCCGCTCCACGATGGACCTGTCATAAAAATCATCCAGCATTTCAGCCATTTGGCGCTTGGCAGGCTCGCTCAGGCTGGTCCTCGTGTAAGGCTCCACGGCCGACTTGAAATCCCCGACTTTCAGGAAGTCGGCCCTCACACCGAGCAAATCAAGGATTTCCTTGTAGAAGTAAACCTCGCTTCGAACACCCAGCAACATCATCCAAGCTGATTCGGGCATCCAAAATTCATCGGCGCAAACCCCGATCAATACATCCTTGGATTCACCGCTGGCGGTATAAGCCAGGATTTTTTTCCCCTTCTTGCGAAAGGAATCCATTGCCTCCTGAATCTCGTCGACCAAGGCAAACCCGCACTCGATGCCATCCAGTTCCAAGAACAAGGCCTTTATCGAAGCATCGTCCGCAGCCTTGAGAATCCTCTCACGGATCACCAAAAGATTCGTATCCGCCTTGGGTGACTCGGGCCCGACATTTCCATCCGTGATCGAACCAGCAATACGGATGTGGGCAACCTTAGCGCCTGCCTTCTTGTCCCCCTCTTTTTTTGGTTCCTCACCAGCGAATCCGGAACCCCACACGCCAAAGGCCAAAACCATCAAAGCCAAGGTGCCAAAAGGAATGCGTTGCTGGATTCCCTGAAATAATGATTTCATGATTTGAAACCCCCGAGTTTCCATTTGGATCCGCCCTTCCCCATCCAGGCTTCCATCAAGGGGATGATCCTAGGCAATCCTTGATAGCACAGTCAAGCAGCCCTTAGGACAATACCCTGCGTGGGTGGCCGATCACAGGTGAGGCAAGCCCTGATTCACAAAGCCATTAAGCCCTGTTAGGCTTGACGATCATCAGGCCCAAAGGAATGGTCCATGAAAAGACTTACGCATGCTGTCTTGATTTGTATTTTCATGCTGTTTGCCCGGTCCATTTATGCCCAAGGATTGGAACCTCCTCTTCTACCGGGTGCGGCTCCTCCCGTTCCCTCAGCTCCTGCCACGGGTACCGCAAGCCCTCCTGCGGCAACCATGCCGGAGGGCACCTACAATCCGGTCGATCCCCCGGTGCCACAGGTACACTTGCGGGTTCGTGTTCCCGCCAGGGTTGCACCCGGCGGGGAGCTGACCTACACCCTCACGGTTGAAAATTCATCCCTGGTGCCCGCCCACCGTGTCCGTGTCCGAAGCAGTTCGCCAACCAGTTCCAAGTTTTTGCGTGCGGTCCCCCAACCGGAAAACGAGGGGCAGGAACTGGTCTGGAATCTCGGCACACTTCAGCCCGCGGCGAAAAAAACAATCACCCTCACGGTGGAAGCGGATGGCACAGGGGATGTGGATCACACTGCCCGGGTATCTTTCGAGCATGGCGAAACAACCAAAACCCGTGTCGCATCAGCCATGCAAATCCTCAAGCGGGGCCCCTCCCAGGCCCAAGTTCAGGACACATGGACCTACACTCTCGACATCCAAAACACAGGGCAAACCCCCCTTGCGAACCTGAAAGTGACGGACATTCTACCGGAAGGGCTTGATTTCCTGACATCGCAGCCATCAACAAAAGGCGAAAACCCTTTGACCTGGACTTTGGACAAACTGGAGCCCCAGCAGGTTCGGCGTATCGAATATCAAGTTGCAGCGAAAAAGCCTGGCACTTATGACACCAAGGCCTCGGTTTCCATAGCGGGTGGCTCCAAACGCGAGGCCAGTTGGAAAACGGTGGTTTCGGAACCCAAGTTGGACCTGATACTTGCCGGCCCGGATTTTCGCGCTGTGGACAGACCCGCCACCTTCCACATCACCGTCACCAACGATAGCAACACCACGGCCCAGAATGTACGACTGTCCACCAAGATGGCCCAGGGAGTCACCTTTTTGGCAGCGAGTTCAGGAGGAAGGGAATTTCAAGGGGAGGCGCGTTGGGATTTGGGCATTTTGCAACCGGGTCAACGGAGATCCGTCAATTTTGTGGTGCGGGCAGGGAGCCCCATGAAACTGATCCAAAGGGTCGAATTGACCGCCGACAAGATGGGACTCGGCCTTCAAGCAGAAAAAACCACAACCTTTAGCGGAAAAGACCCCGTGGTCGTCGAACTGGACAAAAGCATTGATCCGGTCGATTTGGGAGAGCCGGGAACCTACACGGTGCGATTGATCAACCGCGGGACCGCCACAATCAATAATCCCGGCCTGGTGGTGACGATGCCCGAGGGATTCGGCCAAGTGGACGGTAAGGGCCCCACACAAGCCAGCAAAAACGGCAACGCTATCAGCTTTGGGCCTTTGGCTCGTCTGGAGCCTGGGCGCGAGGCGGTTTACTCCATTACCGCCACCGCAAAACAGCCAGGCCCAGGAAAAATCCAGATTGAAATGACGGGATCCCTGGAAGGGGGTGCCCCAGGCCCCAAATTACAGGAGGGGGTTCAGATTCTCCCCTCAAAAACTATCCCGAGCCGTTGATCGTCCATTGGCTTCCGGGTTTATTTTTGCACGACCAATGCCCGCCAATGCCGGGCTTGGTTGTTGACATACCGTTGGGCCGCCACGGAGTTGAGATCAGACCGGTCTTCGATCGTGACTTTGCCATTTGCTTTTTTTGCCAGGTTCTCCTCGGGGCGAAGCATGCCGCGGCCCGCGGCAACTCCACTAACCAAGCCCATGCCAACCAAGGTCAACCAGAATGCTTTTGCCAACATAATTTGCTCTCCCAGAGAGGGTAGATACGGTTTACCGAATCTGCCTCCCGAGACTTTTAAGCAAAAGGGATGCCCAATCAAAATTATGCTGCAATTCGAGAAGGGCCCGTTAGCCAGCCCCCTCATTTAGCCCAGATCGACAAACTGAAGCTGTCCATACAAAATATCTTTGTAAATTTTACCGGAAACCTGCCAACATTTTGCTCCTTCCAATTCTCAGAACATCTCTGTTAATCGCCACGCAAAACATGCCTTTCCAAATCATCCTGCCTGGCTGGCCAAGCAATCAAATCGGGAATCGCTTCCTGCAACCTTTGGGCCATACGAACCATTGCAAAACGCTCGGAGGTGTGATGGCCCAACAAAATTACGCTTAGACCAGACTGGAAGGACTCCAGCTCCTCGTGGTATCGCATTTCGCCGGTCAGAAACAAATCCGCCCCTGCAGCTATCGCATCCTGGGCCCAAGATCCCGCAGCCCCACAGCCGATTGCCACCCGATTTACTTTCTTTTCCTTTGCGCCAAGCAACTGGATTTGTTTTCCTCCGAACAATCGATGGCATTTTTCCACAATCTCAAAGGCAGTTTGCCCAGAAGGCAGGCTACCAATCCTACCCTCGCCCAGGAGGCTTGGTTCTGGCAAAAGGGGAAACAAATCAAATGCCGGTTCCTCGTAGGGGTGGTTGGCACGCAATGCCTCCACGATTCGGGCCAAGTTTCTTTGCTCGGCCAAAAACTCCACACGCAACTCCGGGACCACTTCTCTTTTTCCAACCTGGCCAATCGCCGGGTTGGCACCCACCCCTGGAAGGAATGTGCCGTTTCCGGGATGCCAAAAACTGCATTCGGTGTAATTGCCGATGATTCCCGCCCCGGCTGCAAACAGGCCCGTGCTGAGTTTTTCCAAGGCGTTTTCCGGAACAAAGACCACCAACTTTAACTTTCCGGCTTCCTCACGCGGCTTCAAAGGCTTTACTTTTTCCAAACCAATTTTGACGGCGATTTGATCATTCACACCACCGGAGGCACTGTCATGAGCCGTGTGTGGGCTGTAGACGGCGATTTTTTTCTCAAGCAACCGGAGGAGGTTGCGGCCTTGAACGCTGTCTGCCGTTAGTTTTTTGACAGGGCTGAACAGCACCGGATGATGGCTAACAATCATCCCAGCCCCGGACTCAACCGCCTCATCCACCACCGAACGGGTCACCGTCAGGCAAGTGATCACAGAGTGGATTGGTTCAGCTTTGTCCCCGAGAAGTAAACCGACATTGTCCCACGCTGCGGCCAACTTGGGTGGCCACCATTTCTCCATGCAATCGACCACCGAACGGACGGTCGCCATGCTTACCCCCGACTCCCAGCCCAACGCTAGCGTGGCTGAATTCCAAGCAGATTGAATTCTGGAACATGGAGATCAACCAGAATCGGCTCGGGAGTCTGGGCGATCGCCACATTCCCCGCTTTGTCCTTCACGGTTAACCGCATGAAGACGCTGGGGGGCACCTGAGGGGGAACCAGCCAAAGGTATTTGCCCGTGTTGGCAATTTCCCCTTCAGTGACAGAATTCCATGGCCCGTCCCGCCTTTCCGCCCATTCCAACTGGACAGGCTGCTGGGCCAGGTTGCGATCACTTGCCTTGTAATTGATCACCAGGGCTTCCCGACGATTTGGATCAGCCACCACATTCAAAAGACTGGCGTCAGGGTGCGTTGAATCCAGTTCCACCCGAATCTGTGGGGATTCACCCCGCTGGGGGGCGGGGCGCCCCAACCCGGCTTTGCTCTTCACCACCAAGGTGAAACCATGGACCACACCCTCTTGAGTCAAAGGCAGCATCACACTGAAACGCTGGGCCCCCACCCCTGCGGCCTCGCTGGGGGAAATGGTCACCGGTTCAGTCGCCACCAGCGACCAGTTCAAACCATCGTCCAAAGTGGCGTAAACTTCAGCCGCACCCACACCGGATGAACCGGTTTTGGTCACCTCGTATTCCAGGCGAACCTGCCGCCGGTTGACCACCTGAACAGGCTTTCCGGAACTCCCCATACGACTCATGGATCCACCGATTGCCACTCCAGGTGAGGGGTACCCGCTGGAAGAAGCCAAAACAGGCTGGTCCACTCCGTGGGCGGGATTAGGCATTCCCACACTCTCTGACAAGGAAGGTTGCGAAATGCTCGAATTCCCAGGAGGAATCCCAGCCCCCGCCATTGGCTGAGGCATGGGAGGCTGGGGCGGAGTAAGGCCGACGGGTCCGGTTGGCAAGGCAACGGCTGACGGTGCCGCTGAGGGAACTGGAGCAGGTGCGGGAATATTCAGGTTTGGAGCTGGGAGAGCCCCCGGAGCCGGTGGAATTCCGGAAACCATGGCTGAAGCCGAAGGAATCCCAGGGGGCGCAGCCGGCGGATTGGTTGGCCCGGCGACGGGAACCACAGCTCCCGGCACCGTCCCGGGTTCCCCGGCAGGTTTGGAAACCAAGGCCCCGGGAACACCGGCATTCAACACCGGCAAACCTGGCTTGGGTTGTCCATCCATTCCGACCTGGGCCTCACCTAGCCCCAGATTTCCCGCCCGGTCCGCCAACGATAATCGCAATTCCACAGGGCCCGGTTGGGGAACCTGTAGAGTTCCGGAACCACTCAGGCCGGGTTTGATCTGAACCGGCAACCATGCGTCGCCGCCCGGGATCCTTGCCTCCAGTTTCATGGTGGCCAATTCAGGGTTGTCTTCGCGAATATTCCAACGAACCTGAATGGAAGAGTCCTGTTTCTCAGCCGTCAGCTTCACTTCGGGCGGGAGGGAATCCACCACGATTTTCATGCAATCTTCGGCCTGGTAAATGTCCCGAGGATCCTGGTTTCCCTGTTTGTCCAATACGGCAACCTTGAACCAGTACACCCCATCGGATTTTGCAAGGTACTGAAAACTCCCCTCGTCAGGCTTGATCCGGCCATGCAATTCCCAGGATTTCCCCCGATTGTTGGAAACGTACAGGAGAACACCTTGGAGGCTGGCGACCTTTTCCGCCTGCAATGCGACCGGGATTCGGAACTTTGGTTTGGACAGGTGCTTTTCATCCGCCAAGGGCCCAGTTTGGGCCTGGGCAAGCACCGTTGCCATCCAAAAAAGGGAACTGGATATCGCCATAACCGCCTCCCGCTGAACCAATACACATGCCAAGGCATGGAGGTTCACGCATGAGGTTGGTATCGGAAATTCCCAACTTTTGCTTGAGGACAATCAGGAAAGATGGGGAAACCCTGCTCTTTTTTCTGAAAAAGGGCCCCTCAAATAGCCGAAATCGCCACCCAATCAAAAATCAACCAAAGACCGATCCGGTCAGTTTCTGGAAGTATTCGACATAGTCTTCCTGGCTGCAGCGGATCACTTCGTAAGCCTCTTCCCGTCCATACGCGGCACCATGACGGCACCTCGGGGTTTGGGCCCCCGGGGCATCCTTGTAAGTCAGAAAATAATGCTGGAGGCGTTCCAAGAGTTCTTTGGGAATATCCCCGACATCCTGCCAGTGCCCAAAGGCCGAGTCATTGGCCATCACCGCCAATATTTTGTCATCGGCCTCCTCGCCGTCCAATAACCTCAGTCCGCCAATGGGGCGGGCGCGCATGATCAGGTCACCATGAGTGATGGTTTTCTCTGAAAAAACGCAGATATCCAACGGATCCCTGTCACCGTCCAACCCGGTCAAACCTGTCTGCTTCATGCAGTATTCAGCCACCCTTGGACCGCAGTAGGTTTGGGGCAACAGGCCGTACAAAGAAGGACAAACATTGGAATACCGTTGCGGCCTATCCACCAACAGCAGCCCTGATTGCTTATCAAGCTCGTATTTGACGGTATCCGTTGGAACAATTTCGATATATGTGTTTACAATTCTGGGTGCATTATCCCCCAAATGAATGCCGTGCCAAGGATGCGCCTTGAAACGCAATTTGTTCAAGTGGTTTCCGGTTCCGGAGAAAATGAAATTTTCCATGTGATTTTTCGTTCAACTTGGGTGCCTTGGGCCAGGCACTGCAAACTGCCCAGATGGATCGGTTTACCAAAACAGGCCTTCCGCCCCAAGTCGAAAACGGAACCGATCCGTCACAAGCCGAGGGATTCCAAATTCTTTTTCCCGCCAGACAGACTAACCACTCACCACCCTGGCAAAATATGACCGATTCCAAAGGCACACCCTCGAAAAGCAACTTGGAGTACTGTCCGTGCGTCGCGCAATGATTGCGGTCGTTGGATGGTTGGCTGTTTGGAATCACGCCAGCGCGCAGTATCCCCTTTATCCAAGCCAGGCTTACCCGGGGGGGAAGGAAACCCAACGCTGGCACGCCTACCCTCCGCAAACTCCTTCCTACTACGCGTCAGCCTCAGGTCCTTCCCGTGATGTGGGGTATCCTGTCACTCTTTTCGGCCCGGCGGTCCATTTCCCCCAACAAGTGGTGATGCCCCCCCCTTACCTTGCTTTCGCACCCTCCGCCGGGATGGTTCCAGGGCAAAACGGGTTTTCTGGAACAAATCCCAACCTTACCGCTGATAGGTCCGGGGTGGCCACCGAAAGGGGATGCTCCTCCTGCGGACCCAAATCCAAAAAAACAAACTGCGCCACCTGCGGTGACACCTGGTGGGAGCGCCATGTCTCTTCGAAATTGAGCGGCGAACCAAAAGGGTGCTACGGAAGCCACTTCAGCATGGCATGCGGTAGTTTCAAATCCGAAATGGTATTCCTTTTTGGAAGCTCGAGGGCATTTTTCGGGGAATCCTGCTCACCGGATTCCGTATGCCCGACGCCATGGGACCTGCTGTACGGAACCGGAGAAATTCCTGATAGCCCTTTTTGACATGAATATTTGACTGTGAAACACATCGGCCCGCCACGCATGAGCTGTGGCGGGCCGATTGTTTGCCCTTCCAGGTGGTTGAATGGCCCAGGTGAATTCGGTTAAAATGTAGGTCCCCGATAGCGAACTAGCCCACCTTCGCATTACCCTCGGAAATCCTGATGCCTGCCGATTTTGCCATTCTCCGAAAATTCCTGGAACCGGCGAACCGACTCGCCCTGCTTACCCATGAGAAACCAGACGGCGATGCCATCGGGTCCTGTATTGCGATGGCAGTTTTGCTTGGAAAACTTGGAAAAAATGCCACGCCTTGCCTGATAGGCCCTTGCCCCCACCCATACCGATTTCTGACCGATCAAATCAACTGCCTGGACATCTTGGACCAACCCATCCGGCCCGGAACGGATGCCCTCCTGGTACTGGATACGGGCACCTGGAATCAGTTGGGGGCTGGTGGAGCCTGGCTTAAAAACCAAGACCTTCCACGGATGATCGTTGACCACCACCGAACCCAGGACGATCTAGGCGGACCTGCCCTGGTCGATACCACCGCGGAGGCGACCGCCGTGCTGGTATTCCAAGCTTACGGGCACTTTGGCATTAAACCCGATCCCCTGGCCGCAAACGCGCTGTTTACAGCTTTGGCGTTCGACACCGGGTGGTTCAGGCACTCCAATGTCACACCGCACACATTCCGAATGGCTGGCGAATTAGTTGATCTGGGCGCCCAACCAACACACATCTACAACCAGGTGCACCAGCAGGAACCCCTCCGCAGAATGCAACTCAGGGGTAAGGCACTCTCCTCCCTGAAGCTGTTCCATTCGGGGAAAGTGGGACTGCTTCGGCTCGGCCTGAATGATTTCCAGGATTCCGGCTGCACCTTGGCGGACAGCGAGGGTCTCAGCGATCTTCCCCGTCAAATTTCAGGTGTGGAGATAGCCATTGCTCTTTTCGAGGAGGCACCCGGCAAGGTCAGGGTGAGCCTGAGGAGTTCAGGGGCGGGAGATGTAGGCAAAATAGCCGAGGCTTTTTCCGGTGGTGGCCATAAGGCGGCTGCGGGTTGCCGTTTGGAAATGGACCTCGGCCTTGCGGAAAAAACGATGCTGCAGGCGGTTCAAGATCAGGTGGGGGAGTGATGAGCACGGATAAGGCCAATCCTGTTTCCCAGCAACACTGGGATCTTCCCTTGCGTTTAATCGCCGCTACTTTTCTTTGCAGCGTCGGAATCGGTTATGTCAGCGCCATGGTCAACCTGCACTTTCAGGAGGCGTCACCGGGCAACCTCCTGCCCGGCCCGGACGATGTGGTTCGGGTTTACCATGGATCCAAGCACCCCAACCAACTGCTCCGACTGCTGGAAGCCCCGGAAGGATTGCCCTTCAATGGGTCTGGAAGCATGCGATCGGCATTCACCCGGAAAAAAAATCCGGGCGCCATCAAAACGGGTGGCGCGGAAATGTTGGCCCATCTGAAGGAAGCCGGTTTCGATGTGAGCCCACCTGAATTGAAGGGCAAGATGGAAGAATTTGCCGTCACTTGGCTGGAGCTGGAGCGCCTGACCTTAATTGCCTGGATTGAAGCCGGTTTCCCGGAATCGGCTTATCAAGAGGACAGCTTCGAGGTGCCAAAAAATATCGCAACCCAGTTTGACGCGCTGCGCGAGGCATTCCTCCGTCAGGTGGGTCAACTCAAACACAAGGGAGAGCCGCCAGCGGAAAAAACTATCGATCCCCAAGGGCTGCATTTCTGCGATACGCTGAAAATCCATGAAGGGAAAATGACCGGCCAAATCAAAACGATCCTCGACGAGCGTTGCGCGAGGTGCCATGCACCGGGCAAATCAGTCGGCTCCTACCCACTTTCCAAATTTGAGCATGTCCAGGTTTACCTGGAAGAGGACCTGGGTGCGGAACACGGGAAATCACTGGCCAAGCTGGCGCTCACCACGCATGTGCATCTGCTCGGGTTTGCGGTCCTTTACGGACTCACCGGGCTCATTTTTGCCTTACTGCCTTACCCTGCCTGGCTGCGGATTATTTTGGCACCCGCTCCCTTGATTCTCCAGGTTTTTGATATCAGTTTCTGGTGGCTGGCCAGACTGGACGCCCCAATGGGGCCGATATTTGCCAAAGGAATCATGGCAACCGGAGGCCTTGTGGCGATGAGCTTGGGGGGGCAGATTGTTTTGGGACTTTGGGGCCTTTTCCCTGGGAAAGCTCGTTATCTCGTTGTAGCAGCGTTGGCTTTGGCCGGGCTATTTGGCTTGGGCGGCAAGGTTCTTGTGGTTGATCCCTATTTGGCCAAAGAGGCCGCGGAATCACATTCCAAGACCAATCCAGAATGATCAACGGCTTGCCACGGATGCACCTTGGAGCGCATTGGCTCGCCATGCCCTATCCATTTCGCGCCAATCACGAACCCCGTAATAGGTTTGCAGCGCGGCATCGTACCCCTGAACCATCCCATCTTTTAGGAAGCGGGAAAACACCTGATGGCCTTTGAGTCCGGCCATGAATTGCACCACCGAAACGCTTTGGGCATAAAAGGCGCCGACGCGCCCTTGTTCGGGATAATCACGCAGCTCCAACAATTGTTTGAGGGGAAATAACCCCCCTTCTTGTTCCAATTTGGTCATCTGCCTGGTGTGGCGCTCAATCCTGTCCTGAGGTTCTGAAAGGACGGACATCCCCTCATCAGCCCAGCGAGGAACCAGCCCGGAACCCAGATTGCCCGCCAAAACCACATGGGTGGTCTCATGGGGCAAAACGCCCACCATCATGTTCGGGTCATCGGAATGCAAATCAATCCGACGGTGTGACACCCTGCCCCCCTCCACCTTCACGGTACTGTGGCCCGGGGAGGACGGGGGAACGCCTGTTGCCCGACTGTAATCGTTCCCGGTCAAATGAACATACAAATCACATTTGGTTTCCCAAGGAATGGCTGTTCCACCAAACCATCGCCCTCCCTGGATTTGGCGGGTAAGTTCGGCCACCCGGGCTACCCGGTCAGCGGACTCCTTATCCAACTTGTGGAACACCCGAAAATGGTGAGTTTGGGCGATTCGCCATTCCCCCGCCGGCTGGGAGTCATGGGCCACAACAATGGCCTCCATTCCAGCGCCCGTAGAATTCCCGGAATCCAAACCTTGGACAGTGGCACCTCGGGCCCTGGCCGAAACCTCTGGATTGGCAACCAATTTCTGGAGGTACTGGTCGAATTTCCCGGTCAAAGCCCGTACCTGGGAAACCTCGCGGCCTAATTCGGCGGCAAAAGCCGGATCGGCACCATCCTTGTTGGCCTTGGCGGTGAGAGCATGGACCCGGCAATAGGCCCAACGGTCCTTGGCGGCCTGGGAAAGCTTTGGCTGCTTTTGCCAAGCCTGGGTGTATAGGGCCAATGCGGATGAGAAATCCGATTTGCTGAAGGCCTGGTCAGCTCCGGCTATTAAACTCCTGAACTGATACATTTCCTCCGAGTTATCCCAGGAAAAAGGGTTGGCATCCTGTGCCAACTTTCCGGCCCGAGGCTGATCGTCCAAGTTTCCCCTAAAAGTTCCATTTTTTCCGCCATTTGATGGCCTGCCATCCCCCATTTGGACAGGTTGTCCAGGCACCAGGGAAACCGCACCGACCACTTCCACCTTGGCAACAGGCTGGGCCAATCGCGAAGCCAAAGCACTGGAACCCTCGGACTCCTGGCGGGCCAATGCGGGCATGGCAGGAATTTGTGGCCCGTTTGGTGGAATTTGCGGGCCGGCTTTCTCCAGACCGTTTTCCAAGATGCGCAAACGCCGCTGGAATGTTTCTGCTTCCCGGGTGTTGCCAGCCTGACTCAGAGATTGGGCGTGCCCCTGGTAAGCCTGCCGAAGCAGGGAAAGGAACTCCTTGTCTCCCTGAATATTGCCCAGTTGCCTTTCAAGCGCTTGGACCGCGGTCGCAAAATCTCCCTTGGTGAGCGCCTCTCGCCCCTCCCCCAAGGCGCGCTGGATACCCAAAACCCGTGGCAGATCCTTTTCCGCCGGTGCCAAGGCCTGCCCAAGGCAAAACCCGGGAAGCGCCAACACCATGAACGTAAAAGTCAGCCAATCTGAAACCGCCACGCGCTTCCGTGCGAACATGTCCGGTCCATTCCGCCATCCATGGCAGGCTCGAGTTGAAAACGGCAGGCGGCCCCACATCCTTGCGGGGTCCGCCTGCTGAAATTCCCGAAAACCGGGGGAAGCTTCCCTGCTTCCCGGACCCAATCAATGAGTCCACAGCTGACGGGAATGGGCGGGCAAATTAGGTTTTTTGTCCGGGAAAAGCAACCCGAACACAGTTGCCAAAGGATCCGGCACCCCGAGAATAATCTGCAGGATTAGGCCAGCCATCGAACAGGAGTCCTAACATGCGACGAATTCATGACTTATGCCTGATCTGCACCCTTCTGGCGGGATTTCAGACTGTTCGGGGAGATTCCGTGACCACAACGGCAGCCAAGGCTTTCATTGAATCCCACCTCAAGAAAATCAGGCCCCTAGAGCTAGAGGCAAATATCGCTTGGTGGGAAGCAAATACCACCGGAAAGCAAGAAGCATTTGATCGAAAGGAAAAAGCCCAGAATCGGATGGACGCCGCGCTGGCTGACAAAACCACATTCAGCCAATTGAAAAACCTGCTGGACAATTCAGGCCAAATTGACGATCCCCTGACCCGTCGGTCGATCCGGGTGCTTTACCTCCAATACCTGGGAAGCCAGGTAGACCCGGACCTTCTCAAACGGATGACCGCCCTGTCCAATCAGGTGGAGAAAGATTTCAACTCGTTTCGCGCCAAGGTCGAAGGCCAGGAACTGACCGAGAACCAGATCCGGGATGTGCTCAGGCAATCCACCGATGGTGAACGAAGGAAGCAGGTTTGGACAGCCAGCAAAAAGGTTGGGGAAGTTTTGGCGCCCAACCTGAAGGAATTGGTCCGTCTGAGAAACCAGGCAGCCAAATCCTTGGGTTTCACCAATTTTCACGCGCTTCAACTCCACCTGAACGAGCAGAGCGGCGAGGACCTTCTCAAACTGTTTGACGAGTTGGACAACCTTACTCGCGAGCCATTCCTGACCCTGAAAAAGGAAATCGATAGCGAATTGGCCAAACGCTGCGGCACGACCGTTCAGGCATTGCGGCCATGGCATTACCATGACCCGTTTTTTCAGGAGAGCCCCTCGGTTTTCGCGGCGGATTTGGATGCCCCGTACAAAAATGCAGACATTCTCAAGCTTTGCCGGGACTTCTACCAGGGAATCGGACTCCCCATCGACCGGGTGCTTGGCAGGAGTGACCTGTACGAAAAAGCAGGCAAAAGTCCCCACGCCTTTTGCACCGACATCGACCGCCAGGGGGATGTCAGGGTCCTTGCGAACATCGTGCCCAATGAATATTGGGCCAGCACGATGCTTCATGAACTGGGACACGCGGTGTATTCCAGCCTGAACATTCCCGAATCGATGCCCTATGTCCTTAGGTCAGAGGCCCACATCCTGGCGACCGAGGGGATAGCCATGCAATTCGAGCGGTTTTCCAAAAAAACGAAATTTCTGGGAGCCATGGGAATCACGGTCACCGACCCTGCCATGTTCGAAGCGGGCGCGAGCAAGGCGCTGCGGGCAAGGTTGCTTATCTTTTCCCGTTGGTGCCAAGTCATGCTTCGCTTCGAAAAATCGATGTACGAGAACCCGGACCAGGACCTGAACAAACTTTGGTGGGACTTGGTGGAGAAATACCAAGATATTAAGCGGCCGGAAGGGCGCGATCAGCCGGACTTTGCCAGCAAGATCCACATTGTCAGCGCCCCGGTTTACTACCACAACTACATGATGGGTGAGCTTTTCGCCTCCCAGGTTCATGACGCGTTGTGCCGAAAACTTTACCCGGGAGAGTCTCCCCGTGATGTGATCTACGTGAACAACAAGCAAGTGGGCGCTTTCCTGAAGGAAGCCATCTTTTCCAAAGGCAGGCTACTTCCCTGGAACGATTTGGTCCAATCGGCGACCGGTGAAAAACTGAACGCCAAGGCTTTTGCCCGCGATTTCCAACCCTGATTCGATCCCAAACAATCCAAACGCCATATTTCAGGAAGCCCGCCCATGAGCCATGACAACCAATCCTCCTGCCCCAAGGCCCGACAGAAGGTTTTGTCCCAGCTTTCCAACAAGCTCATTTCACCCCCCAAGGTCTCCGGGAATATCCAAGCCGCTGATCTGATGGACTCCATTTTCCTCTCCTACAACGGGGGGCGACTGCGGGAGGCTGGACAACTGCTAGTCAACCGGATGACCCGCGAGGACACCACCCTGGGCTTGTCCCTATCCGGGGCGCTAACACCCGCCGGCTTGGGGATGTCGTGCCTGGTTCCCCTGATCGAGGCGGGGTACATCGACTGGATTGTCTCCACCGGGGCTAACATTTACCACGACGCCCATTTTGCCCTTGGCATGAGCTTGCACCAATCCCGTCCGGGCTTGGATGATCTCTTGCTGCGGGAAAACCAGGTGATCCGCATCTACGACATCATTTTCGAGTACGACAACCTGCTGGGAACCGACTCGTTTTTCAGGGCCATGGCCCAGGCCGAGCCATTCCAGACGACCCTAAGCAGCGCAGAATTCCATCATCTGGCAGGTGGAGTGCTGGCAAAACGCGAGGAAGAGCACGGTTTGGTTGGCAAAAGCTTTCTCGCCGCGGCCCATCGGGCTGGTGTGCCCGTATTCACCTCCTCCCCCGGAGACAGTTCCATCGGAATGAACCTGGCGGCCCTGCAACTGGAAGGAAACGGGTTGAGGATCGATCCGCTGAAGGATGTGAACCAATCAGCAGCAATTGTGTGGCAAGCCAAACGGAAGGGCCACAGCGGGGTATGGATCCTTGGCGGTGGCTCCCCGAAGAATTTCATGCTTCAAACCGAACCTCAAATCCAGGAAGTACTTGGTTTGGAGGAAAGCGGGCATGATTATTTTTTGCAGATAACCGACGCCCGTCCCGACACGGGTGGGCTCAGCGGTGCGACACCCCAGGAGGCCATGACCTGGGGCAAGGTGGACCCCGAACAATTGCCAGGAACTGTCACCTGCTACCTGGACAGCACGGTGGCACTCCCCCTGTTGACCGCCTACACTTTGGCGCGGTCCAAACCCAGACCCCACAAGCGTCTGATTGATCGCCTTCCGGCGCTGATGGACCAACTCAAGGAAAGCTATCTGGCCCGAAAAAAGGAGAAGGCCTGAGCCAAATGAAGCCCAGGCCTTCAGGCTGAAATGTGTGGAGGGGCGGAGACAACCGCCCATCTTTTTTTACCGACTGCCCAAAACCCTCTGGAGGGCGGCTGCCCATTCCGGGCGGGTTTCCGGTTTGAAACCAAGCCTTGCGGCCTGATCCCTGGCGGTACTTTCCGGGATATTCAGGACCGTCACAGCATATGCGACCCAAAGGGGCCCGACCCTTCCCCCGTCACGGTCGTAGATGAAGGCTGGACGCCCACCGCGCTGGCGAATTTCACTGGCGACCTGTCGGACTGCGGTTTGATCAAAAGTATCAGCCCCCATCTCAATGGAGGTGAATGTCAGACCGGCCCGCGCAAACATCGCCTTGTCCGCCGAATCATCTTCACCGGGTGCGCGGGCATGGATCACCAGATCAAAGCCTGCCTGCTTGAGCCATTGAATACCATCCGGAAAAGGTTGTTGTCCGGCAGCAATATTTTCAGCCAAAACCGCATATCCCGGGATATCCACCGGGAAAACAGCCGGCTGAGTAGGTTTGGCGGTGGATTGTTTTTCCACCGACTTGCCTGTTTCCGGTGGCCCCAGAACAACATGATTGGAATTCGATTCCACCAATGCTTGAGGTTGCTGGTACCCCAGGGTTGGGCCGTTGGTTGATGGATTCGTGATCGGGGCGACAGGGAATGCAGCAGGGGAAGGCTGGGGACTGCCATTACTCCCGGGATTATTCAGCGTGGACGGGTTAGGGGAACCTAACAAAGGATTCGAAGGTGACAATGCCGGGGAATTGGGCCCGGGAACAACCGGCAGCGATGCTCCGACGGGGGGTGGGCCGTACCCTGCTTGCCCAATTACTGCTGGGGGATTTCCAGGAACACTTCCAGCCGGGACGGCCCCGGGTGGCAAACTTCCCACTGGAATAGACCCGGGAGGCAGTTGCGGACAGGTCGGGCAGCTACCCGGTTTTTGGACACTTCCAAACAGCCGTTGTCGCAAAGGAGGCCGTTGCGGGCAGTTGGCAGTCGTAGTGATGGGAGCGGGCGCTCCACAAGAATTGGTGGTTTGGCACCCCGTCAGCAAGGTGATTCCCGCCAACCCGCATCCAGCCACCGGCCCCAAGGACGTTTTCATTTTTTAGCTCCTGACTTGACTTTTCCAGTTTACGCATCAGCTGGTGGGGGTAGAAAAGCACACTTGAGGCAAATTTAAATTTTTCCGGAAAAAGTCTGCCGAGCGTACCGACTGTGCCGTTGTTTCTTCCAAAAACCGGTGCCGGAATGGCAAAACAGCCCCACCAAACGGCCGGAGGGTCCTAAAAAGTATGAAGAGGGCTTGGGTAAACAGGCTCTTTCCAGTTCGGACGGACCATTTTCAAGCGGAGATCTCGGGCACCATGTCCACCCAGCAAACCGATGCCAACGCACTCCAAGAATTGAAGAAAAACCTCCGAGCCCAAGCCCATGAGCGTCGAAACGCTCAAGAAAACAAGGATGGACTCAGCGAAATCATTTGCGACCAGTTGATGGCCACCCCTGAGTATCAAGCCGCCAAAACGGTCCTTTGGTACGTGGATGTCCGAAGCGAGGTTCGAACCCGCAACCATTTCCCCAAAGCCTTGGGCAAAGGCCAAAAAGTGATCGTCCCTTATTGCGTGGACGGACTGCTGGACCTTTTCCACCTGGAAAGCATGGATGAGCTTTCCCTAGGCATGTATCGCATTCTCGAACCGAAGACAGAATTGCGAGATCAACCAGGAAAACGGGTTTATCCTCAGGACCTCGATCTGGTGGTTGTACCCGGAGTCGCCTTTGACCGGCGTGGTGGACGGATGGGACATGGGTTTGGCTACTATGACAAGCTTTTGGAGCATGTAAAACCAGGCACCCCGCTCCTTGCCCTGGCTTTTGAGTGCCAGGTTTACGATGAGATTCCGGTGGCTAGCCATGATGTCTTTATGAACGCGGTCATCACTGAGAAAGGCGTGATCCGGCCAGCAAAAAATGCCTGATTGCCATTTTCTTGAAACCGACCTGAAAGCTAGGGGCCACGATGCCAGCACTGGTGGATGACACTTACGCGGAAGCTTTTCGAAGCCTCTACGCGGAAGTCCTGGTTACAGCGCGGGACAGGAAGTGGCTCGACCATGCCGTTTCGGCGGCAACTGGAAACGCCTCCAGCACCATCATGTGCGACTGTGAGGCCGGCTTGGATCGGTATGTCGGTCCGGGTGGGGATGAATCCTTCCCCACCCCGGACGGGCGGCCGGGTGCGATCCTTCAATTTCATGTGCCAAGGTTTCGCAAGGACCGGGTGGAGGCGCTTGAGAAATCGCTTCTGGTACGCCTTTCCCAAAATGTCCTCACCTGCCCCACCGCCCGCGCCTTCAGCGTGATGGACACCCCGGATTGGTTACCTATCGGCAGAAAAATCGCTTATTTCGGCGATCGGCACCAATTCAAGGATGAACGGAACGGCCGGAAAGTTTGGGTGATTCCAATCCTCGGCGGTGAATTTTGGCTGGACCGCAGATTCGGCTACACCGACGGCCTGATGGGGGGCAACCTCTGGCTGATGGGGGACAGCGTTGATTCAGCCCTGCTTGCCGCTGAAAAGGGCCATGCGGCCGCGATGTTGGTTCCAGGGGTGATATGCCCCTTTCCGGGGGGTCTGGCCGGCAGCGGATCAAAGGCGGGAAGCAGCTACAAGTTCACTATCGCGAGCACCTACGCGGAATTCTGCCCAACCCTGCGCGAAAAGATGGGTGGGGCGTGCAAACTTCCTCCCGGTGTGAATTCGGTGATGGAAATCATCATGAATGGCAAGGACCTCCCAACCCTTGTCAAAGCAACCCAGGCAGCGGTTGAGGCGGCCAAGGATACCCCTGGCCTTGTCCTGGTTTCCGCCGGAAATTACGGGGGCCGTTTGGGAAAGAGCTTCATCTATCTGGACCCTTCCAAACAACCGCCCATCCCAGGGTAAAATGATGGCCAAAAAAGCTTCCAAGGCAATGGCGCGGCTGGCCGAGGATCTGGAAGCTTTCCAGCACTACATCCAAGGGGAGCGTTCCCTTTCCAGGCACACCTGCAACGCCTACCAACGGGATTTGAACCGATTTGCCCGCTGGGCGCTGGATGGAATGGCGGATCCATACCATCCCGGTATGGAGGAATTGGCATCCTTCATCGCCTGGATGACCGACGCTGAAAAACTGGAACCTGCCAGCATTGCCAGGCATCTGGCGTCACTTAGGTCCTTCTACCGATTTCTGAAGTTGGAAGAACGGGTGCGCGAGACCGCGGTGGACCTACTGGCCGCCCCGTCCCTTTGGCAAAGGATCCCGCAAGTACTCAGCCTGGATATGGTCAACCGGCTCCTGGATTCTCCCCAGGAGGTCGAACGCTACTGGCTAAGGGACAAGGCGCTTCTGGAAACCCTTTACGCGACAGGTTGCAGGGCTTCAGAAACGGTTGGCCTGAAGCTGGAAGACATCCAACTGGCGGAGGGGTTTTGCAAATGCTTAGGAAAGGGTTCCAAGCAACGCATCGTGCCCCTGGGCAGCCACGCAATTGAGGCCCTCAAGCGGTACTTGGGCGAAATGCGCCCCAAAATGGCCAAACCGGACGGTCCCAGCAATGTCTTCCTCAGCCGGGCTGGCCAGCCGATGGATCGAATCACCCTGTGGAGAATCGTCAAGCGCCATGCGCGGCGATTGGGCTTACATTCCAAGGTGAGCCCACACACACTGCGGCACAGTTTCGCGACCCACTTGCTGGCTGGGGGCGCCGAACTGCGTAGCGTGCAGGAAATGCTCGGACACGCGGCAATCGCCACGACCCAAAAGTACACGCATGTTGACAGGGAGCGCCTGAAAGCGCTCCACAAGAATTTCCACCCCAGAGGCGGCAAGAAGCCCTCCCAGCACGATCCCCAAAAAGAATGATAGCTATTCGGGTGTTGCCGGACCCAAACAGGTCACATCCACCGGACCGGCAAATAGCGTTTCTCCCTGGGTCCAAAAAGCCCTTCGGACAAATCCCAATCCCATACAGCCTTCCCTTGGATGCTCCGCCACCGAGGTGATGGAACCGGCATCCTTGTCCAGCTTCTTCAAGCCAGTTGGCAAATCCACGGGAAGGCCCGACAGGGATAACTTGCAAAGGCGTTTGGTGATTTGGCCCCTGTCACGCGCCATCACGATCGGTTCCTGACCCAAATAGCATCCCTTCGTGGCCGCCACGGCAAAACGGTTTCGGCCCAGCTCGGAAACGAATGTTTCCGCACCTATTTCCCTACCCCATTCAGGTGATCCCGCCCAAATACGGGCCCACTCCATTTGGGCCCGCGAAACCCATTCCACGCCTTGGGCGACCAACATTTCACGCACGGCTTGGTCATGTTTTGCCTGGAATACCAGGTCGTATCCCTCGTAACCAAAAAAATCCCGGCGACGGACATGGGCAACCACCCTGCCGCCCAAGGATCTTTCCATGTGCTGCCAGTTTTCCAAAGGGGGAACCGGGTCGCCGATCACCACCTCCAGGACACCCTTGGCGGATGCGCCAGCCAGGTGAAATTGACCAAATCCACTGGTTCTGTCAGCAAATTCAGCCTGCTCGCTGATCAAGTGCCGGTCGAGGTGGGCCATTAGGGTCGGGGCTTCACCTGGAGGCAAATCGATCCAGTAGGCATCGCGTCCCTGGCTGAGGACAACATGGTAGATATTTCCCCAGGCAACCGAGCGGGCCCGTGCATTGCAGAAAAATGCCTCTGAACCAGCGCCTATCGGCATGCCAGACACATCGGCGGTGCTCAGATTGTGGAGGAACATGGCCGCTTCCGGCCCGAAAACCTCCACCTTGCCACGGTTGGACTCATCCAAGGCCAAGGCACCTGTTTCCATTCGGTTCAGCAAATCCAAAGATTCCATGTTGCACCCCCCAACGCCTTTGGTCGAAATTCAAACAATCGGAGCGCCGACAATCGCCTTGGAGAAATCACCAATAAAAGCAACTGATTCCGCGGCGGAAACAATTGAACGGATTTGATAGGTAGCAATTGACTGGGCAAACATGGCTGTCACCTCCTGTTCGCCCAACCCGCTCAAAACATGAATTTGGGCCTTTTCCGCAGCTCGAGCCCACCAACCGAGACAGCGCATTTCCTTCGGGATGCCCCGAATTTTTTCGAGGAGTTCGCCAGGTTCACCGGCCCTTTCGAAATATGGGGACCACATGGAGAGGTCAGGCTTCGCCTCACCAGCCACCAGAATTAACTTCCCCTGTTCAGTCACGAGTCGCCAAGCTTTTTTCACTATCCGGCACCATTCGGGAAATGTGGATCCACCGGACAAACCGGTTCCCACCACCACCACCTCCGCCTCGGCTTGCGCCCGAGCACGCCAGGTTGAACGGTGCGCCCGCCTGGCGTCTCCTGCTGATTCCCAACCTCCAGCCCACCAGGAGCATCCCTCTGCGCCTTCCCCCCCTGAATCCACCATGACCAAAAAGTAGGGATTTCCCAACAAGGTGCCCACTTCCTGCAACTCATCGCTATCAAATGGTTCCCCTGAAGCCTGGGGCATCATCAATCCGGCCAAAATGGGCACCTCCGGGCCCACCAATGCTCCGCCTGTTCCCCGGCAAGGAGAGCCTATGAAAACCTGGTAATCCGATTCCAGGAGGGCCCTGTTGAGGTACGCCCTCTTGCCGTTCCGCAATGTTGCCAGATAACAGGAATCCGAGGCATTCGCGGGATCATGGCGAACTATTCTTAATCCCAAACCCTGATCCTTGAGAAGTTCCTCCCTTCCGGCGTCGACTCCATCTTCAATCAGCAGGGTTATGTTCCCAACCGAAACCATTCCCATTTTCAGACGATCAACCACCGCACTGATGCTTCCGGGGAAACTGAGGGAGGAAAGATCTCCACAAATCACCACCCGGTCATCAGGAGTAACACATTGCTCGAGCCTGGGATATCGGTCTGGTTTTTCCAGCGCCAAAGCGGGATTGGAGGCCCCTGACATTTCCCCACGGGCGGGTAGCAAAAGTTGGGCTGCCCCTGGTTTGATTTCGAGGTCGAGGTTCATCCCTTGGGAAACTAACCGAGCATTCATGGCGCCCACTCCCCTCAATGAGCCGCCTTCGCCACGGCATTGTCAAAATCCTGCCAAAATCCAGGGTAGGTTTTGGCAACGCACCCCGGATCGTCAACCTCCACTCCCGGAACCCTCAATCCAATCAGGGCCAGGCTCATGGCCATGCGGTGATCCTTGTAGGTCATCACCCGAGCCCCTTTCATCGGGCCAGGATGAATGACCAACCCGTCAGGGGATTCATCCACCCGAACCCCAAGGCGCCCCAATTCCGTGGCAACCGCCCGAAGCCGATCGGTTTCCTTATGCCGGATATGCCCCACCCGTTTGATAATCGTCGGCCCAGTGGCAAACAGGGCGACGGACGCCAAAGTCATCACCGTGTCGGAAATGGCGTTCATGTCCACCTCGATTCCCCGCAAGGCCCCACCCTGAACGCCTATCCCTTGTTTTTCCCTGGTTACCTTGCAGCCCATCTTTTCAAGACAATCCACAAAAGCCACATCGCCTTGAAGACTTCCCCCAGCAAGGCCGGGCACAAAGATTTCCCCGCCCGTTATCGCCGCCATGGCCCAAAAATAGGTAGCCGCCGACGCATCTGGCTCTATCGCATATTCCCGCCTTTGGCAGCGATTTTGCCTGGGGAAAATGAACCTGCCCCCAGAATCGGTCAATACATTGCCTCCCCAATCCCTCACCATGCGAACCGTCATTTCCACATAGGGTTCTGAGACCAGCTTCCCCGTGGTTTCAACCACAACCGGGTGCCCGGCAAATGGGGCCGCCAAAAGGAGGCCGGACAGGAATTGGCTGGAAATCTCCCCGCCAACTCGAATCAGATCCGTTTTCCAACCTTCGGACCGGATCAATACCGGGGGACAATCCGGTTTCCCCTCACAAAGGACTTCGGCACCCGCCATCCGAAGCGCGGTCACCAAATCGCCCAAAGGGCGTTCCCGCATTCTTTCCACCCCATCCAAGCGGTAGCGCCCCCGACCAAGGGAGCATAAAGCCGCCAGGAAACGCATTGTGGTTCCGGAATTTGCAACAAATAAATCGGCAATTTCCTTCGGAACGATGCCACCGGATTGGGACTTCCCCGGCCCAAGGAAAACCCTGGCCCGGCAGCCTTGCCAATCCGCGTCAAGGTTCCAACCTAGCCGGCGCAACGAATCCACCATCACCTCGGTGTCCTCGCTGTGGAGAAGGCCGGTCAGTTCGCAGGGCCCGTTTGGTGCCCCCAACGCGGCCAGCACCAATGCGCGGTTGCTCACGCTCTTGCTGCCCGGTACCGGACAGACCGCCCGCACGGGACCATTCACAGGTTGAATGTTTCGGACAGGGGGATATTCAAATCGCACGGTGCTGGTTCCACAAAGGACTACGGCCATTCATCCAACGGTGGGGGGTAGGAGACTCGCATCAGGCACAACCCATGAGGCCCCACCGTCACTCCCGCTTCGGATCTTTTGCCCGACTTGATTACCCTCAATACTTCCTCCGGGGGCGCCTTGGCCCTTCCAATCGTCAGCAAGGTGCCCACGATGGATCGCACCATGTTGTAAAGGAAACCGCTGGATTCCACCTCGATCCTTATCCATCCATCTTGCTCTTCCACCGATGCCCGGAAGATGGTTCGCACACTGGTCGCCCGGTTGGGCCATCTGGTCTCGAAAGCCCGGAAATCCTGCGTGCCCAGCAAGTACCCGGCCCCTTTGGCCATGGCGGCAACATTCAGGGAAGCGGGATGATGCAGGGCGTATTTCCGGGCAAACACATCCGGTTCGCCTCCATGGCGTATTGTGTACCGGTACATTTTTGCGATTGCCTGCCGGGTTGGATCAAAATCCGGGGGAGCCTCAGCCACAGATCGGACAACAATATCTTCCGGCAACCTCGCCTGGATGGCCCTTTTCAGGCGGAACAGCGAAAGATCAAGACTGGTCCTCAACCCGACCACCTGCCCATGAGCATGGACACCCGCGTCGGTTCGCCCGCTGGCCAGACACAAAACCCCGGGATCCCCAAGGGCCTCCAGGGATGCCTGCAACTCCCCTTGCACGGTCCTTTTCCCAGGCTGGATTTGCCAACCGGCAAAGGCGGTCCCGTCATAGGCCAGCAGCAGTCGCAATCCCCTTCCGCCTTTATCCACGGCGGCAATTTTTCAACAGGCCGTTTCGGACCAGGACCTGTGCAATTTGAACCGCATTGGTGGCGGCACCCTTGCGAAGATTGTCCGCCACCACCCACATGTTCAAGCCGTTGGGCACTCCCAGATCACGCCGAACCCTTCCTACAAAAACCTCGTCCTTCCCGGCGCATTGAAGCGGGGTTGGCGCAATCTGTTTTCCCTGGTCATCGACGAGAATCACACCAGGAGCCTTGGAAAGCGCCCTTTTGGCCTCCTCCACTTCCAACGGCCTGTGGAATTCCACATGGACTGATTCGGAATGCCCCACCCTGACCGGAACGCGCACCGTTGTGGGGCTAACCAGAATGGATTGGTCACCCAGGATTTTCCTGGTTTCCTTGACCATTTTCCATTCCTCCTCGGAGTATCCCTCATCACTGGCGGTCCAGTCGTGGGCCAGAACATTCCCTGCCAACCGATCAATATGTGACTTGGCCGGCGGGATGGTTTCCTCACGGCCGATCGCCATCATTTGGGAATCCAGGTCATCCAATCCCTTGGCCCCTTTTCCGGAACTGGCCTGGTAGGTGCTCACCACGATCCGTTTGATTGCCGCAAGGTCATGAAGCGGTTTCAAAGCAACCACCATTTGGATGGTGGAACAGTTGGGATTGGCCACAATTCCCTTGGGAATATTGGCCAGGGCTCCCGGATTCACTTCCGGAACCACCAGCGGCACCTCGGGGTCCATTCTCCAGGCGCTGGAATTGTCCACCACAATTGCCCCGGCCTTGGCCGCAATGGGACTCCATTCCTTGGAAATGGAGGACGGGGTGCTGGAAAGCACCAAATCGACACCCTGGAAATGTTTGGCGTCCAAGGGTAAAACCTTGAGCACCTCACCCCCGAAGCGCACTTCTTTTCCCGCGCTTCTCGGGGAGGCGAGCAAACGCAATTCGCGCATTGGAAATCGTTGTTCCACAAGGACTTGCCGAATCAACTCCCCTACAGCCCCGGTGGCTCCAACTATGGCTACACAAGGGTCTCCGCCGCCGGCCATTTCCCGCCATCCTTTTCTTTCAAGCAAAAGCTGAATCAACGCTGTTGCCATAAACTCAATTCAAGGCTTTCAAGTTACCAAATTCCGAAAAATCAGGCGCAAAACCTAGGGAGGCAAACCACCATGAGTTCCTTCCCCGTCTCTTCTGATTGGAAATCCGGCTGCCCAGACAACCTTCGGCTCGAAGATGAAAATTGGATGCGGCGGGCCATTCAACTGGCCAAAAACGGTCAAGGAAAGGTGGAACCCAACCCCATGGTTGGGTGTGTCCTGGTTCGAAACGGGGTTTTGGTGGGTGAGGGGTGGCACGACCGGTTTGGAGGGCCCCATGCTGAAATAAACGCCCTCATTTCTGCAGGCACCAAAGCAAAAGGTGCCACCGCCTATGTTTCGCTGGAACCTTGTTGCCACCACGGAAAAACCGGGCCATGCACCGAGGCCTTGGTTAACGCGGGGATTCGGCGTGTGGTTGCCGCCAAACCGGACCCTTTTCCCGAGGTGCGTGGTAAAGGTTTCCTAATCCTGCATGCCCACGGTATTGAAACCTGGGTTGGTTGCTGCCAAAACGAGGCAACCACCATCCTCATGCCATACCTCCGGCGGATTTGTTCCGGCCGCCCATGGGTGATAGCCAAATGGGCCATGAGCCTCGATGGAAAAATCGCCAGCAGGACCGGCGCATCCCAATGGATCAGCTGCCCAGAATCGAGAAAACTGGTACATCAATGGCGGGCCAAGTCAGACGCCATCCTCACAGGTAGCGGAACAGTCCTACAGGATGACCCGCTTCTGACCGCCAGACCTGCGGGGCCAAGGATTCCTGCCAGGGTAGTTCTGGACCGCCGTGGCCGGATTTCACCCAACAGCCAACTGGCAAAAACCGCCAAGGAAATTCCCTTGTTGGTGGCGACTTCTATCCAATCCGATGGCGAATGGCGTCGGAATCTGGAAAATACGGGTGCAGAAATCCTGATTTTCCCCAGTGAACCCGCTCCTTTTTTCAATTCATTGATGAATCATCTGTGCAAAAGGGGCTGGACCAATCTCATGGTGGAGGCCGGTCCTGAACTGGTTGGTGCCCTTTTTGACCAAAATCTCATTGATGAATTCAGGGTATTTGTTTCCCCGACTGTGATCGGAGGAGTAAACGCCCGGGGCCCATTGGATGGACTGGGCTCCCCAGGTCCCTGGACCCAATGGGGTGACATGCAACCGGAAATCGAACGAATTGGGCCAGACATGCTGATCCGCTCCGTCCGCAAGGATGAATTCCCGGTTATGGACAATTTGGAAAAGCACGGATAATCTTTTATTGATGCAAGCGCGACCGATCCGATTTAAATTCGGACGGTGAAGCGTTTTGCTCCAAGGCTAACGAAACGCTTTGGTGCTTTTTTGGTTTGTTTGCATGAGGGTAAACCATGCCGCATGTGGTGACTGAACCGTGTCGTGATTGCAAGTACACTGACTGCGTCACCGAGTGCCCGGTCGAGTGCTTTTATCAGGATGGTGACATGCTGGTCATCGATCCCAATGATTGCATCGACTGCGGTGCGTGCGTGCCCGCCTGCCCTGTCGAAGCGATTTACAGCGAAAGCAGCGTTCCTTCCCAATGGAGCGAATATATCAACATCAATATGGAGCGCGCTGGAGTTCTTAAAGGGCAAGGTGCCCAACTTACCAAGAAGCAGGACCCCATGCGTGGCCCCCGCTGCAAGGGTTCCTGAATCAGATTTATTGGTTCACGAACAAAAAGGCCCCCCGGCATCGGGGGGCCTTTTTGTTTTTCAATTCATCAATTCTTGGGCCCAATGCCTTTCCTACAGATAACCTCGGAAGGAAGAAAATCACATGCGCCATCTGGAACGCCCGAAACCAAAAACCGCCATTCTCCTCATCCAACTGGGCACACCAGACGCGCCGGACAGTCCCTCCCTGCGGAGATATTTGCGGCAATTTCTTTCTGACAAACGCGTGGTAGACCTTCCACGAGCCTTGTGGTGGCCAATACTTCAAATCATTCTTTTTTTCCGTCCCAAAAGCTCCGCAGCCAAATACCGGGAAGTTTGGAACGACAAAACCGGATCCCCCCTTTTGCATTTCACGCGTCAACAAGCCGAACGCCTTGGGGAAAGATTTTCGGCAAACCCGGTCAGGTTTTGCATGACTTACGGCAACCCTTCGGTTGACTCTGTCACCCGCGAATTGATCGGACAAGGTTTCGAACAGCTTTTGGTTATGCCTATGTACCCCCAGTACTCAGCCACCACCACCGCGGCCGCAACGGACGCCCTGTTCCGAACCCTTCTCGATTCCGAATTGCGCGCTATTCCCGCTATTCGTGTTGTCCCCCCCCACCCGACACACCCCGCGTACATCCGGGCAATCCTCACCCGAATCGGCGAGGAAATGGAAAAAATAAACTGGAAACCAGACCATATTGTCATCAGTTTCCACGGGATTCCCAAACGCTACTGCAAGCTGGGTGATCTCTACGCAAGAGATGTCAAGCAAACCACCAGCGCCCTGGTCAAGGCAGCAGGCTGGCCGCGAGAATATTGGAGCCAAACCTTTCAATCGATATTTGGCCGGGAGGTTTGGCTGAAGCCATACACCAATGAACATCTGGAGGAATTGGCAAAAAAAGGAAAGACAAAGGTGCTGGTGGTGGCCCCCGGCTTCACGAGTGATTGCCTGGAGACCATCGATGAAATCGGCAGGGAATTCCGGGAGGAGTTTGAACACGCAGGTGGGGAAAAGCTACATCTGGTTCCTTGCCTGAACGACCACCCCGCATGGATTGATGCCATGGAGGTCATACTTCGGCAAGAGGGAAACGGCTGGCTTCAGGACCCAGGTAATTGCCGCAAATAACTACCTGAGATCACCCGAGGCGGGAACAATCTGGTAAGAACAGCCCGCCTGCCTGCAGAATAACTGCAGTGGGGTTTCAGCGCGGGGCCTGGTCATAACAACAACCCGGATTCTGGGCATGGGTTTCGCCTGCCGGCTCTGGAATCGGCGCAAAGAAAGCAGATCCTTCTCGGACAATTGGTCCTCGTCCGTCAATATTTGGATCAGATCGGGATTGGTTGCAATGACCACCCGCAGTGCGGTTGCCAATTCGGTGTTTCCACCAGGGACAGTATTGTCCAAATCCAAAGACGCAACCTGCCGCCTGGCTGGCGTCCAAACAGACCAATCTCCCGTTCCTGCAATTTCCCTGGGGTACTTTGCGAACGCCCAGACCCTCGCCTTGGAGAGAGGGCTCAGTTGGTCCAGGGAAACCAGCAATTGCTGTTGGGCTTTTGAAAAGTGCGAATGGATCCCCATGCTCAGGGAACAATCAATCAGCCAGGCTGATTTTTCAGGGAGTTGGCGGGAATCAAACCAGGTGGCAGCCGCTTGCCGCGCTGCCACCTGGTTTGCGGCAATCACACCACCTTCGGGCGCCATGCCACCGACAGGTGCAAATTTTTCGGCCAAACCTATCGGACTCATTTGAATGGTGAATGGCACCAAGTCCGAATTGTTTTCGGGCGTAGCTTTGGTTTGGATATTTCGAAAAGGGTTCACCCTTTTTTCCTGGGAAACTTCGTCCCAGAAACAGATCGCCTCACCCCCATTTTTCGGTTGTTGTTCCAGATCTCCAGGCGAATCGTGATTCAGACCCAAAAAGACAACAATTCCCAAACCTACTACCAACCCATGGGCAACGACTGACAACGAAAAAACTTCCACCCAGCTAACACGCCGTCGAGGGGGGGGACTATTTCTGTTGGTAAATTCCAACTCCATTTCAGAAATCCAAACCTTTTATGCCCAACCAAAAGCAAAAAACATATACCCGTTTAGCCCTTGAAAGCAAGGCGGCCCAAACTCATTTGAAATACAACCCGTCTTTGAAGGATGGGGTCAATAAGATGGGATATCTGTGGCCAGTCACAAGCAATCGCCAAAGAAAGAGGTTTTGACCGAGATGGAGGAATTTCAAGGAATCACCCTGAAAGGGAAAAATGGCGAAATGGCTCCTGCTTTTTCAGGCAGGCTAAGCGTTTTTTGGACCCTGGTGTTGCGGCAAGTGCCAGAACTTTTTGAAAAAGTTTATGCAGAAACCACCGAGTTTGAGGAACACCAAGGGTGTCCCACTCGCAAATACGCTGTTGAACCCGATGGCGTTGCCCCCCTGTTGCAACTCGTTCAGGCCAATGGCTTGGAATTTTTACCCCCCGATCCGGATGACACCTACACGCGCCATGAGGCAGTGGCGCCAGAATGGTGGCAAATCGAACATTGAGCGATCCACCTATCCCTATTCCATTGGAATTGCTTAACTTTGTGCGGCCATGATCTCTCAGGGAGACTGATCCGCAAATGCGCATTTTCATCAGTGCGGGCGAACCCAGTGGGGATCTGCATGGATCTAACCTGATCAAGGCATTGAGGGCTCGCCACGCCGGGGTGGAAATCTGTGGTTTTGGCGGGAACAAAATGCTGCAGGAGGGAGCATCCCTTCTGGCGCATTGCGATGATTTGGAAGTGGTCGGAATTGATCAGGTGCTGGTTCGATTTCCCCAATTCGTTCGTTGGGTGGGCCATGCCAGCCGAAAAATGCGGCAATGGCGTCCACAGGCGGTGGTCCTGATAGATTTTCCGGGATTCAATTGGTGGATAGCGAAAAAAGCCAAGGAATTAGGCATTCCGGTCATGTTTTTTGTGCCCCCCCAGATTTGGGCTTGGGCCAGTTGGCGGATCAACAAGATGCGTCGACTTGTCGACCGGGTGCTTTGCAATTTCCCATTTGAGGAACGGTGGTACCGCGAGCGAGGGGTGGATGCGCGTCTGGTTGGCCACCCCTACTTTGATGAATTGGCCAAACGCGTACTGCGCCCCGACAAATTGCAGGCCTTGACCAGCAGGCCCGGCAGGAGGATCGCGTTATTGCCCGGTTCACGCCGGCAGGAATTGCAATTCAACGGCAGAACATTGCTGGAAAGTGCCCGTCGCCTGCATGCCAAATTCCCGGATATTCATTTCGAAGTGGCTTGCTTGCGCCCAGCCCACGCGCAAACCATGGCGGAGTTGGGGCGGACTCTGCAAATTCCCAATGATTTCCCACTGAATTACCGAATCGACAGCACCCCGGAAATCATCGCCAAATCTTGGGCATGCATGGCTGTCTCCGGTTCGGTTAGCCTTGAATTACTACACCAAGGCCTGCCCTCCCAAATCATCTATCAATCCAAGCCCTACATGATAAAGCTGGCGAGGATGATGATGAATTGCAGGTATATATCCCTCCCTAATCTCCTGGCGGAAGAAGAGCTTTTCCCTGAGTGCTTTGATTACAAGGATCTGACACCAGTTCTCACCAGCCGAATGGAAAAATGGCTGGAATCCGGGGATCAACTGGACGGACTAAGAACCCGACTGGGTTCCATTTGGAATCAGGTTTTTCACCCGGGGGCCTGCGACAGGGCGGCAGATGAGGTTCTGGATATGGCCCAATCGCGCATCCTCAGGAAAGCGGTGTAGACCAAGCGCATCAAAACCGGATGCCCCCGCGAAACATCAGGTTGAACATCGAAATATCACCAAGATTGCCGCTGGTTCGAAGCAAATCGGTCCAGGTGTAATCCCATTCAAACCGGGCACCGTATTGGAGGATGCAGGCACCCCACGGCACCTCGCGGTCCGCATGGATAGCCGTGTAAAAGGAGCCGATCACATCATCCATGTGCGGGTAATTGGTGAACTCCACCTTTCCGGAGCCCCATCTTCCACCCAAATCCCAGCCTACCCGAAGGTTATCGGCATCCTCTTCCTGATCGGCAGCCCACAGGTAAACTTCCCGACCCAATCCCAAATTCACCGAGGTGAGGTTCAGGCTCGCAATTCCTGTGGGCAGATTGGGGATCGTTGGGAATGGCCCGCCGTTTTGCTGCACCAGGGTGGCATTGGCATTACGCGGGTCCACGACATTGTGGAGCGTTGTGACATTTTTACGGTTGCTGCTGTTGAAGTGGGTGTTTGAAATTCCCACATCCAAAACCCACGCCTGGGTGGTTTCAGGATTGAAAAACAGGCTACGGCCCCCACCCTGTATGACCCAACCAGGGTAAAGGTTATCCCCAAACACACTGCCCTTTAAAGGGAAAGCCAAACCTGTTTGCCAATAGCTCTCGAAACCGATGGGACCATCGCATGTCGAGGGCCCACAGCAGCCGGGGTCCTGCGCCTTAACCAGCCAATCGGAGGGTCGATGCCTTCCTATCGAAACCGGATTGGCTGGTCCGTCCACCAAATCGTCCCGCATGGGAACAGGGTTGGGGGTGGTGTAGGGCAAAACCGGCAAATCCTGGGCGCGGATTCCCGCACCCAAAACCAATGCCAGACCTGCCACCCAAGCATGAAGCCAATATCCCTTCATGCCCTTCCCCCCAATGAATGCCAGAATCCATCCGGCAAAAGGCAACAAACAAGCTGGCAAAGCCCAACTTGCCCAATATTCTTCGGCTAGTGGTCACACCAAAAAGTAGGAAAAAACCGATTGCACAAGATGAGCTGTCTAAAATTCAGATTCCTGCTTATAGAAACCGGGAGAGGCCTCCTTTGGATCAGGACAGATTTGGCCCTTTAAGCGTAAGCCCTTGGTTAGAAAAGCCTTGGGAACTGAGAGAGTTTCTTGCTTCCAGCCTTTTTCAGATTCTCGGTTCTCCTTGGGAAACGCAAAAAACCAACGGGCTGGCCCTGGCGGATGAACTGGTGGGCTTAGGCCTTCCAGTGCCTTGGCTTGGTTTTTTGGCAGATTTGGCTGCCTGGGCAGAAGGAAATCAAATTCGCCGTTATTCCAACGATCTGGCCCACCGTCACCATTTGGTTCAAAAAATCCTCAATAGCTACCGCGATCGAGTGATAGGCCGACTGGTTTCCGATAGGCACTGCATAGCCATACGAAATCAATTGGCCGCCCAACCTAAAAGCCAGCAGATTCGAAATTTGGCTTGGTTATTAGCTCAATGGCACGAGGAAGGCCTGTGGCAGGGAAAACCGCTTGTTCCCGGCCAGATTGCTTCCTTGAAATCGCAATCTGGTACCTCTTTGGAGGCCAAGGCAATCGCCTTGTGGGAATCAGATAGCCCAGAAAAGTATGACCCGTTTCTGGATTTGGTGCGGAGGACATGTGACCGATTCACCCAAAGCCAGGTTTTCCACCAAAAACACCACCTCAAAGCCCTCGAATCTGGGCATTCCGGCCTTCAACTTGCCCAGTACACCGCCCTTCGCCAGATCCAAAAAGCACGGGAAAACCTGTTTCCTGCGCTTTTCTGGGATATTTCCAATGATCCAGCCGCACGGCAAGAGATTGAGCAACGGCATGTGATGGAGGATGAATTCCCGATTGGGGGATACAGTTCCATTTCGAACCGGGGACGATTTGAAAGCCTGCTCCCTTCACAATTGGCCTATTGGGACGAACCAATCGGGGTAACGGATCTTTTCACCTGGAAATACACCCGCGACGAGCTTTGGTACTACTCACGTGATGAAAACGCGATCCGCAAACCCCCTTTGGAGGTTGCCATAATCATTTGGCCGGGAGTCAGTGAGGCCCACAACTTCGATCGGGAGATTGGGTTTCAGTCACTGACCGTCCTGATGGCAACCGTGCTGGAAGCCATTTCACTTTTGGAGACGCACCGGGAAAATCAGGCGCTGAAAATCCGCTGGGTCTTTCAGGAGGAATCCTCAAAACCAACCGGGGAATCCCGCACCGAGCAAAACCAATTAAAAGGACTGCTTCGGGTTTTGCTCGGGACCAGGATTCTCCAGGAGCAACACATCGTGGAATCCCTTGGGCACGGGGAAATTGAGGCACTATTCAAGGCCCCCCGAAAAATGGGTGAGTTTCGCCTGATCCAATGTCATCCAACGGTTTTTGGGGCCCTTTCTGCAAGTGTTCAGGAAGCCACATGCATTTGCCTCGCCATCGAGGGATGCATCCCCCAAATCCTCTGCCGAGGCATGAAATGGCACCCTGATCCCAAATATCAGGGGCTGCCATTTTCATGGATTGCCAACAATTTGGCCATCTGGTGCCAAAGCCCATTGGACACCCCCCCTCGGGCGGGGGTATTGATCCCAGTTTCCGGTTAATATGAACATCGACCTGACAAGCAAAATGAGGGCGGTCATGAATATCACGGTTAGCCTGGGAATGTTGGCTTTTATTGTTCAAACTCCAAGTCAGCCCGGGCATCAGGGGAATAGCCAACTGGCAGTTCGCGCAGATGGCGGTTTGGTCGCTTTGGCACACACCGACGCCGGAATCATTTCAGGCATCGATACGACCACCATGCGCCCAATTTGGGAAACGAGGGTGGGAAGCCGGCCCGAAAGTTGCACTTTCCTTGGCAAAGCAAAGGATCTTGCCGCAACCGTGTACGACGAGGACCTGGTTATCGTCCTTGACGGGTCGACAGGGGCCATAAAGCATCGGATCGCTGTAGCGGACGAGCCATATGGAATTGTTTCCAACAAGGATGGCACCCGCGTTTATGTGACGCATGAATATCCCGGAAAGGTCAGTGAGATCGATCCCGCCCAGGGAAAGATCCTTCGGGTCTTGGACGCCGGTTCAAGGCCCAGGGGCATCGCCCTTCATCCGGATGAGAAACGGCTTTTCGTGTGCGAATTCCTTTCCGCAACCATGCACGCAATCGAACTAGGGCAGGGCAAACTGGTGGACACCTGGAAAGGTCAGCCCAGCGACAATCTTTCCAGGCAGTTGGCCATCCATCCCACGAGGCCGAAGGCTTACATTCCCCATATCCGATCAAGGACCACGGTCATCGACGGAACCGGTTCGATTTTCCCGCAATTGACCGTGTATGACCTAACACCACCGACGGAGGGCAAAAGGCGAAAATCCTTCGGGATGGACACATTCAACGGCGTTTATGTTGTCACCAATCCATGGGAAACCACCATTACTTCCGATGGTAAAAAGCTGTTCGCCCTCTACTCGGGCACCGATGACATGAATATCTGCCAGGTGGTGGATGACGACTACAAGGAATTGGAAAGATCGGGCAGGGCCATTGTTCGCGTGGGGAAAAATCCAAGAGCGGTAAGAGTGTCGCCTGATGACGCTAGCGTTTTTGTCTTTGACAGTTCCGATTTCGCCATTCGCAAGCTTGATTGCCAAACAATGGCCCTGCAGGGAATCGCAAAGCTGTCCAAACCCCATCGTTCCGAAGAATGGATTCGTGGGCGGGTTTTATGGAACAGCGCCGACTCACCCATGAGCAGCCGCAGGTGGGTGGCCTGCTCCTCATGCCACCCGGACGGCCAACCAGACGGAAGAGTCTGGAGCAATCCAGAAGGCAAGCGCAAAACCCCCCATTTGGGTGGTTTGGCCCATACCCATCCCCTGCACTGGTCCGCCGACAGGGATGAGGTCCAGGATTTTGAATACACCATTCGCAGCAAGTTGATGATGGGTCCGGGCCTCTTGCGCGAATCGATTCAATCCAAGAAGAATTTCAAAAAGCCAGAGCTTGAAGAAAGGACCTCGGGACGCTCTTCGGATTTGGATGGTTTGGCTATCTACACAAATTCCTTCACATTCAACAGCTTGTCCCCGCATGCCTTGGGCGAAGGCAAGTTGACCGAATCTGCGCTCCGGGGGAAAGCATTGTTCTCGGATGCCAAAGTTGGTTGCTCAACCTGCCACAGCGGCCCTTTTTTCTCGGACAGCTCCTTGCAATCCATGAAACTGCATGATGTTGGGACGGGGGCTTCAGACGCATCGGAACGCATGGGTAATTCCTATGACACTCCTACCCTAGTTGGCGTTTACCGGACCGCCCCTTACCTGCACGACGGCACGGCGCCAACCTTGAGGGATGTCCTGACCACCTGCAACAAATCTGACAAGCACGGCGTGACCTCCCACTTGGGTAACAGCCAAATTGATGATCTGGTCGCCTTTCTGCAGGCCCTGCCCTTTGAAAAATTGCCTAGTAAAACAGACAACACTGTGAAATACCTTGACTCCGCCGCCTTCGGTCCAGCAAAAGCCAAGTGAACCATTCTTGAACCCGTGTCAGGTTATTAAGGATTCCAGATGAGCAACCCGCATCTCGATCGTCACAAGGCCGCCATTGGTTTTGCACAGAAGGCAGCGGCCAGCGCGCTTGCCCTTTTCGACACCGACCTTCAGATCGAAATCAAGGAAGACCTGAGTCCGGTGACCAAGGCCGATCGTGAAGCTGAGGCCATTTTGCGGGAAAGCCTCACAGCCGCATTCCCGGGAGATGGGTTTTTGGGTGAAGAATATGGTGATCAAAAGGGATCGACTGGTTATCGGTGGATCATCGACCCCATTGACGGGACCAAGAATTACATCCGAGGTATTCCAATCTGGGGCACGCTTTTGGGCCTGGAATTTGAAAATGACTTGGTCGGGGGAATCGTGGTCGCCCCGGCATTAGGCCAAACCTGGCACGGTCTCAAGGGCGAAGGAGCCTACCGCAACGACAAAAAAATCCGGGTGACCGATACCCCCAAACTTTCCCAAAGCCACTTGTTCTACTCCAGCCTGACCTGGATTCAAAAATCCGGAAAAACCAAGGGATTTCTGGATCTGATTGACAACAGCGAGCGCCAACGCGGGTTTGGAGACTTCTACGGCTTCATGCTGGTGGCACAAGGAGCTGGTGAGGCCATGATCGATCACGGCCTACACCCATGGGATGTGGCCGCCCTGAAACCCATCGTGGATGAGGCGGGGGGACTTTTGACCAATTGGGATGGCGGTTTTTCCATCCATCGTTCCGATGTGGTGGGATCCAATCGCCTTATTCACACCCGTCTTCTGGAGTCCCTCGGGGCATGAATGAAAGCGGATGTGCCGTGGCACCGTTGATCTGGCACGGGGATGCCGAAAACGGCTGGCTGGAAATGCTGGACCAGACGCAACTTCCAACCAAACAGGTCGCCATTGAATGCCGAACGGCGGGTGATGTTTTTGAAGGCATCCGCATGCTCCGCGTGCGGGGGGCCCCAGCCATCGGTGTCGCGGGTGCCTATGGATTGATCCTGGCCGCACAACAAATCCATTCAAATTCTTCCAGGGCTTTTTTGGGGGAATTGACCAGGCAGGCCGACTGGCTGAATTCCAGCCGACCCACCGCAGTCAATTTGTCATGGGGTCTTGGACGATTGATCCGGTTGGCCGAGAAAATGCCGGATTCATTGTCCCTTACCGACCGGCGCAGCCTGCTGCTTGAAGATGCCAAGGCGATTGCCCGGGAAGACAAGGCCATGTGCACTGCCATGGCGCAGCACGGGCTGGACCTTATTCCGCCAGGGGCGGGGATTTTGACCCACTGCAACACCGGGGTTTTGGCAACCGCGGGAGAAGGAACTGCCTTGGCTGTGATCTATGCCGCCCACAGAGCCGGGAAAAATATCCGGGTTTATGCCGATGAAACCCGCCCCCTTCTTCAGGGATCACGGCTGACCGCTTGGGAACTCAAAAAAGCAGGTGTCCCTGTCACCCTCATTTGCGACAACATGGCAGCCATGGTGATGCGCCAAGGCAAGATCCAGGCGGTTTTGGTCGGCGCAGACCGCATCGCCGCCAATGGGGATACCGCCAACAAAATCGGAACCTACACAGTTGCAGTTCTGGCCAGGCACCACGGGATTCCATTCCATGTGGTCGCCCCAACCAGCAGTTTCGACCTTGGGATTGAATCAGGGACCCAAATCCCGATCGAGGAAAGGGCTGCCCAAGAGGTCATCTGCGGTTATGGAAAACCAACCGCCCCGGAAGATGTGGATGTTTACAACCCCGCCTTTGATGTCACACCCGGGGATCTGATCACCTCCATCATCACCGAAAACGGCATCATTCGCCCTGTAACCAAGGAAATCATTGAAAAAACCTTGGGGGAAAGCTGGAAGCCGGGGCTGTAAAGCCGTTTTGTTTCGGTAAAATTGATGCAGGAATAGGAACGGGCTCGAATCCACGGTACCCTCCTGCATACAGTCCTCTGTCGTTACCTCTTCACTCGGGAGATTGAAAAATGCGAAGTGGAATTCTCGCGACTGTGGCGGCTCTTGCGGCCTCGGGTGGCCTAATGTCCCAGGAATGGGGCACTCTGAAGGGCAAAGTGGTTTTCGGTGGCGAGGCACCCAAAGCCGAAGCGATCAAAATCGACAAAGACCAGGACCATTGCCTTTCCAAAGGCGATATTCCCTCCGAGAAACTGGTGGTGGATCCAGCCACCAAGGGGGTCCGCTGGGTGATGGTTTGGCTGGTGGATTCCAAAGATCCAAAGGCCGCACTCCCCATCCATTCCTCGCTGAAGGAAGCCGCCTCCAAGGAAGTGGTTGTGGACCAACCATGCTGCAAGTTTGAACCCCATGTGGTGGCCCTGCGCGAAGGGCAAACCCTGGTGGCAAAAAACAGCTCACCCATCCCGCACAATGTCAACCTTGTCAGCACCGGGAAAAACCCCTCCAAGAACGAGATTGTCCCGCCTGGCCGTCAGGTGAAGGTGGATGGCTGGGTAGCAGCCCCTTCTCCAACTTTGATCAAATGCGACATCCACCCGTGGATGATGGGTTATGTGCGGGTGTTCAATCATCCCTATTTCGCCGTCACAAACGAAAAGGGTGAATTCGAAATCAAGAACGCCCCTGCTGGAAATTTCAATCTCGTGGTTTGGCAGGAGGAAGCTGGATGGGTAACCGGAGACCGCAAGGGAACACCGGTATCCATCAAGGCAGATGGCAGTTCGAATGTGGAAATTGTCCTGAAGGCTAAGTGATTCCGGGTCATCCGAGAAACCTAAAAAAGGCTCCCGAAATTTCGGGAGCCTTTTTTATTCGTTTTCCAGGCAGTAGAGAGTTCCCTTTTGAGTTCCAATAAACAATTTTCCGTCCACTATGGCAGGTGACGCGGAAATCCCGTCATCCAATTCCATTACACCCAATTGTTTACCAGTGGCCAGTTCCAAACTGTATAGTTTTCCGTCCAAGCTACCCACATGGACCACGCCATTCTTGGTGATCACGGGGGATCCATCAACCTTTCCCTTGGTGAGGAAACTCCACGCTTGTTTTCCGGTTCGCCGTTCGAATGCATGGATGCGGTTGTCCCGTGACCCGACAACAACCAGGTCGGTGGAAATCGCCGCCGAGGAGTAAAATTCCTGTGGGCGGTTTTCCGCCATGAATCTCCACGCAACCTCCCCCTTTTTCCAGTCGACCCGCAGGAATTCACGGTTCATGGTTCCGATAAAAAGTTGATCGCCGTCCACGGCCACGGTAGCTCCGGTTTGCCCACCCAAGTCGACCTTGGACTCCTCCTTGCCATTTTCAATATCGATCACATGGAGCGTGCTATCGCAGCCGGCAGCGAAGGTTTTCCCGCCAGCTACTGCCATGGAGCCGTAGTATGGCCCCTCCGTCTTGAATTCCCACAAAAACTTTCCCGTTTTATCCAGGCAGCGAATTGTCTCGTCCTGGCCACCAAACAGGATGCGGTTGCCCGCGACGGTCGCCCCGCCGGAAATTTCCCCCTTGGCTTCATAGGACCATTTCTGGGCCCCGGATTTCGCATCCACCGCGATGAATTTCCCATCCACATCCCCGGCAAACGCCAAATCGCCATCCCAGCAAACGGGAGCCTTGATCATGCCGGTTTTGATCTTCCAGCATTCCTTGCCGTTGTCGACTTCCAGGCAACGCAGGGAGCCGTCCATACCTCCGACAATCAAACGCTTGCCCTGGACGGCAACGGTTCCCTCGATGGATTCCATTCCCTCCACTTTCCAGCGAACCTTCAGTCTGCCACCCATATCGCAGGCAGCCACACCTTTTTGGAAGCCATCGCCACGGAAAACCGGCCAATCTCCACCGGTGGCGAAACTTGTCACACCCCAAAGCGCAATCAGGAGGAACAATCCCCCAAACCACCTTACGGTCATGGATTCGCCCCCCATAAAACTGTTTTGGAATACCAAAGGCTCAGAAAACAGATTTGTAAATCTCTACGAAATCACTTTCCGATACCGGACGGGGGTTGAATTTGCCCGTCCATTGATCGAATGCTTCCTCGGCGAGGATGGGGAAAATCCCCTCATTCACCCCGCAATCACGAAGGCGAGTTTCGAGCCCAGCGGAGGAAGCCAGTTTTTCCAGCATTCCTGCCAGTTCTTCGGCGGGTCGGATTCCGGGAAGGCCTGCAATCCTTGCCAGTGAACCGTATGGACCATCGGCCCCCCCACTGTTGAATCGCAGCACACCGGGCATCATCAGGGAAACCGCAAGGCCATGCACCAGCCCATAATGGGCGGTCAACGGGTTGGCGCTTGCGTGGCATGCCCCGAGCATGGATTGCTCTATGGCAGCACCCGCAAGAAAAGCCCCCCACTGCATTTCGGCCACTGTTTCAAGGTCGGGTTTCTCCTGAAGCATTTTGGGAAACGCAACCACAAGAAGCCTCCATGCCTCCATGGAATACATGTGCGAGAGTGGCGATTTCCTGGTGGTGACATGGGATTCAAGGGAATGGGTTATGGCATCCAAACCACTCACCGCAGCAACCCTCCTTGGTTGACTGGCAGCCAATTCCGGGTCCAGAATCACGGTGTGAAAAAGCAATTGTGGATCTCCACAAGCCATTTTCAGGTGGCTCTGCCTTTCCTCGATCACCGCGTAGGATTGGGATTCCGACCCAGTTCCGGTGGTGGTGGGAATCCCCACCATCGGCAGAAGTTTACCCTTGGCTTTGCCATAGCCACGGTAATCAACCATTTCACCGCCGCTAAAAGCCAGCAGGTTGGCCGCCTTGGCGGTGTCGAGTGCACTCCCGCCCCCCAAAGCGACAATCAATGATGGATTGTCAGACGAAAGCCGGTCACCCAGTTTTCGCACCACCAGGGAATCAGGATTTTCCTGGACATCGCTGACGAGTATGACCTTAAAACCTGCGTTTTCCAGAAGTTTCTGCGCCCTGTCCGGATAGCCATGCCCATGCAGGCCCGGGTCAGTCACCAGCCAAACCGACCCATCCCCGAGAGCGTCGGCAATTTGGGACAACGCATCCAGACTCCCAACGCCGGTGTACAAACGGGGCGCGAGGCGGGGTTGGCGTTTCTCAGTCAGGATGTAATTCACCACAAACGCCGGCCTAACGCTTCAATGGAGCCATGGCGAACGCCCTCTGCTTGTAGAGGTGCGTGAACAGGTTCCCCTCGTGGGGTTGGTCCCAACTGACCACATTGGTGGGAAGCGGGCCCACATTGAGCCGTTCCACATTTCGGGTGGCGAGAAGGCGCTCCTTGAATGACTCATCCGCGGTGATAAAAGATCCCACTAGGGTCGGACCGATCAATTCGAGAACCTCGTCCTGATCGGCCTCGACCACGCTGGCATAAGGGAAAAGGAATTCCTTGTTGGCCAGGGGATGCTGGTGGGACTCACACCAGACAACCGAAGGTTGCAGCCAGGCACAACGCCCTTCCTTGTGCAAGCGGGGGGTGCCGCGATGCTTCAGCACCAGGTCCTCAGCCCCCGGAGTCGCCAAAAGTCCGTCGATCATGCCGGAAATCCTTTCAGCGATATCCGGATTGGCGAACGCGGATAGTTGCGCCGATGGATCATCCCACGGCCGGGGAGTGATCTTGGCCATCCTTTCGGCCATGGCTTCGGCGATCTCGCGCCCGTGACGCGGAGTCCAGACGGCGGACGCGTTGATACAGGATCGCCCGCCGTTCGCGCAGACGCTTTCCACCATCAAATCGATGTAATCAGGCCAGTTGTCCGCGGCATCTTCACCCAAAACCACCTTGCTGTAGCCAGGGCCATGGAGTTCAACCCGATGGTCATTCTTGTAGGGATCAGTGGTGGTGCTGTCACCGAAAAGGAGGCTTCTGCCACAACCCCGCAATATCTCACCTGCCCCTCCGTGGTCGGTGGGATACATGTTCAGGGCAGCGGCGGGAATCCCGGCGGCCTTATATGCCTGGAGGACCCGATAAGGTGTCCATGGCTCCTCCCGGCCCGGCTTGAGAACCAACGGTATTTTCAAGGCGATGGATGGCACCCACAAGCTATGCACACCAGGGGAGTTGCTGGGAAGAATAGCCCCCAAACTGCTGGTTGCGGGGTAAAAGCAAACGGTGCGGCCATCCTGAACCAAATGCCCCCGATCCAGAACACGGAGATCCAACCCTCTGGTCAATCCGGCAATAATTTCATCGATATGTTCGAGAACATACTGGACCTTTGCCGCATTGCGCCGGCAAAACACAACCGGCGATCCCGTGCTGCCCGACAGATTGCGAAGGTAATCCTCGAAAGATTGAGTTCCATCCCCAAGCGGAAGGTCGGCGGTGGCGAAAAGTTTGCCTGCCAACTTGACCTTGGCCAACAATTCGGCTGAAGGGATGGACTGAAGCTCTTTTCGGGCAGACTCCATGCGGGCCAAGTCACGCACGATCATGCTTCCAGTGACCTGGCTCACCTCCGCCAAAGGATCACC
>Ga0315905_10000090_pt1 | contig 93110 bp, 77 predicted proteins | sample LakEriMetagenome_5_FD_203522 | JGI IMG/M metagenome (GOLD analysis project Ga0315905, IMG submission 203522) | Freshwater fungal communities from buoy surface, Lake Erie, Ohio, United States - Buoy 4 MA121 | ecosystem: Environmental > Aquatic > Freshwater > Lake | place: USA: Lake Erie, Ohio...
TTTTTTGTTTATCCTAAGTAGCTTTTCAGCACTTTATTTTTATTGGTGTGTTTGAGACGGCGGATGGCCTTCTCTTTGATTTGGCGCACGCGCTCACGGGTGAGTTCAAATTTATCACCGATTTCTTCCAATGAAAGCGGTGCTTTGCCCTCAAGACCGTAGAACATGCTAATAACTTCGCTCTCACGCGGAGTTAAGCTCGTAAGCGAACGGCGGATATCAGAACGCAAAGATTCTAGGGTAAGGTTAGCCTCAGGGCCGGGAAGAGAGTCGCCTTGCATGACGTCGTACATAGTAGAGGTGGATTCGTCTCCTTCTATCAAAGGCGCATCCATAGAAATATGACGTCCGTTTTGAGAAAGCGTTTGCTTTACTTCTTCTGGCGTGACGTTCAAAAACTCAGCAAGTTCGTCTGCGGATGGCGGACGCTCAAATTTTTGCTCGAGTTCTGAGTAAGCACGGTTGATTTTATTGATGTTTCCAATTTTGTTCAAAGGTAAACGCACGATACGCGCTTGCTCTGCCAAAGCCTGAAGAATCGACTGACGAATCCACCAAACGGCATAAGATATGAACTTGAAACCTCTGGTTTCGTCAAAACGTTCTGCGGCTTTAATTAGACCTAGGTTCCCTTCGTTGATCAAATCTGGCAATGCCAAACCTTGGTTTTGGTACTGTTTTGCTACGGAAACTACAAAACGAAGATTGGCTTTGGTAAGGCGTTCGAGCGCAAGGCGGTCTCCTGCTTTGATTTTTCGTGCGAGCTCTACCTCTTCATCAGCGGTAATGAGATCAACCCGACCAATTTCTTGTAAGTACTTGTCTAAAGATGCGGTCTCTCTGTTGGTGACCTGTTTTGCGATTTTTAATTGCCTCATATTTTTTAATTGCTATGCCTTGTACTGATAAATTGCAGAAAGGTTCGACTTGAACGCATTTTTTTTTCGAGCGTTACAAAGATTTGAGCAAAAGCCCCCTTCTACTGTATATTTTACGGATACTGATGAAGATTTTTGGCAAGCTGACTAGGGAAAAAGCTGCACATGCACCGCATACAATACAATGAACCCTTAAAATTGCGTTTGGTTCATATGGATTCAATTGTAAATAAAAGGTATTGTAAAGAATGTGGAATGCCACTCAAAGGACGCCGCGATCAAAAATATTGTGCTGACCAATGCCGCAATCAGTTCAATAATAGAAACTACGCGAAAAAATTGGCGCCACAACGTCAGATCAATCGAATACTACTGCAAAATCAGCAAATTTTGGCAAAATTCTACCTCATTGAAAAGAGAAGAAAAATATTAGCGCCAGACCTAAAGGCAAAAGGCTATCATTTCGATTTTCATACCCACCACAAACAGGCAAAAAATGGACAGCTCTACTTCTTTTGTTATGATTTTGGTTACCTTCGATTATCAGATAATCAGTTGTTATTAGTACATAACGCTTGTTGAAAAAAATGGAAATCGAACGCTATATTTACAACGGTGCTGAAGGCCGCCAAAGTTTATACGAATGGAGTGCAAATGCGCAGCATCAAGAACTGATTTTTTTTGTGCATGGATTCATGGGATTCATGGACTGGGGTGCTTGGCACCTCGTACGAAACTTTTTTACCAATGGGGGTTACGATTTTTGCCGCTTTAACCTTTCTCATAATGGTGGCACGCCTACTGATCCGACTGATTTTCCGGATACAGCAGCTTTCGGAAAAAACACCTATTCAAAAGAGACGTTCGATATTTCTTCCCTTTTGGATCATCTCGAAACGCAGCATCGGACCTATCAAAAAATACATCTAATAGGACATTCAAGAGGTGGTGGCATGGTAATTTTGGCTGCACAACAATGGAAGCAAATGAGCCCACTCGGACAGGTATGCACCTGGGCTAGTATTTGCGATATTGAACGGCGTTTTCCTCAAGGGCAAGATTTCAAAAAATGGGAAAAATCAGGAGTTCGATATGTAAAAAATAGCCGGACCTTACAAGATCTACCTCAGTTCTTTGAATTATATGCAAATTTTGAAAGGAATCGACATAGACTTGATATCAAAGCAGCAGCGAAAGACATCGCTACACACCTTCATATTTTTCACGGAGACCAAGATGCTTCTGTACCTATTTCAGAAGCCTACGAATTACAGGAGGTGTCGGGCGCAAAGGTCATTGAAATACATGGAGCAGACCATGTTTTTGGAGCTGTGCATCCGTGGGATCAAGACGTACTCCCTCCGCTTCTAGAAGAATTATGTAAGAAGACTTTAAAGTGTTTGTAAACGAAAATAGCCAGTAAAATTACTGGCTATTTTTTAAAGGGAGGAAGACGGGTCTCGAACCCGCGACCTTCGGAACCACAATCCGACGCTCTAACCTACTGAGCTACAACCTCCATTTTGGTGGGTGCAAATATACAAAATCTTCTTGAATTGATAAAATCCATTTTTTTGAATACGCTATTTTTATATGCGTACTTTTGCGACCAATATTTGTTCATTCCATTATGACAGCGATTCATTCAAGTATTCTTGCCCAAGCCATTAATTTCGACGCTTACCTGCAGTTATCTGCACTTCTCGTCAAAGAAGAACGGACCAGCGGGCCAAATCAGTCTGAAGCATACGTATATTATACCAAGCTAAATTTCCAGAGAATGAAACGCTTGAATAAGACAATTGAAGTCCCGGCAAGCGTCATTGAACTTTTGAAAGAAAAAGCGGCAAACTGGACCTGGGTAATTCTAACAGAAGCTTGGTGTGGAGATGCAGCACAATGCGTTCCTGTAATCGAAAAACTAGCCTTAAGTGCCGGCAATATTCAAACGCTATATTTGCTACGCGACGAACACCCTGAAGTAATGGATGCTTATTTAACCAATGGAGGACGATCTATACCCAAATTAATTTGCATCGACAAAACTGGAAAAGAGCTATTTACTTGGGGACCAAGACCTGTGGTCATTCAAGAGGTCATGAACCGACTCAAAGCAGAGGGCATCACTGAAATTGCTACGATTGTTGAGCAAATCCAAAAGGCATATAATGAAGACAAACAAGCTGGCATTTATAGCGAATTTGAACTCCTTCTCAAAGAATTGTAATCGAGGTTTTAAAGCGTTCCGCGGTTTTCTTGCTCGCGTTCGATCGCCTCAAACAAAGCCTTGAAATTACCTTTCCCGAAAGACTGCGCTCCTTTTCTTTGAATGATTTCAAAGAACATAGTTGGGCGGTCAACGACAGGCTTGGTAAATAATTGCAGTAAGTAGCCTTCTTCGTCGCGGTCAATAAGAATACCATGCGACTTCAGTAGTTCTATATCTTCGTCTATAGCGCCTACACGTTCAAGAAGGTCGTCGTAATAAGTCTCTGGCACATACAAGAACTCAACTCCGCGGTCGCGCATGGCTGATACAGTAGTAACGATATCGTCGGTGGCTACGGCAATGTGTTGTACACCTGGGCCGTTATAAAAATCGATGTATTCTTCAATTTGCGATTTCTTCTTGCCTTTGGCTGGTTCATTGATCGGGAATTTAATTCGGCCATTGCCATTTGACATGACTTTAGACATAAGCGCAGTGTAGTCTGTGGAAATATCTTTATCGTCGAAAGAAACAATTTGAGCAAAGCCCATAACCTTTCCATAAAACTCAACCCAATCGTTCATTTCGTTCCAATTTACATTGCCCACCATATGGTCGATAAATTTAAGCCCAACAGGTTCTGGGTTGTAATGTGAATCCCATTTTTTGTAGCCCGGTAAAAATGTGCCATTGTATTGCCCGCGTTCCACAAATATATGAACGGTCTCGCCGTAGGTGTAAATACCCGAACGCACTACCCAACCGTTTGCGTCTTCTTCGCGCGTGGGTTTCATGTAAGGTTTTGCTCCGCGCTTCGTGGTTTCTTCGAAAGCTTTGGTGGCGTCTTCTACCCATAATGCCACAACCTTGACGCCATCGCCGTGCTTGTCAATATGCGCATTTAGTTCGCCTCCTTCGGTAAGCGGGGTAGTAAGTACCAAACGAATTTTATCTTGCTTCAAAACATAAGACACGCGGTCTTTCATTCCTGTTTCTAGCCCAGCGTAGGCCTCGGACTGAAAACCAAAAGCCGTTTTATAAAAGTGAGCACTTTGCTTGGCATTACCTACGTACAATTCAACGTAGTCTGTACCTAAAAGTGGAAGGAAGTCTTCGGCGTCATGGAATATTTTTTCTAGACTATAATTATAGTTTTGAATATCTTTTAAATTTTTGATTTCTTCCATTTTGTTGATTTTCGTCAAAATTAGGGAATATACACGAGTTAGTGCTGCCAAGAAAACATGTAGTCTGGTAATTCCATCTCCAAGGCTCGTTTGGTGAGGGAGAGCGGCTTGAAGGTATCGACCATAACAGCCAATTCTTCCGTTTCTTTTTTACCAATACTGCGTTCATAAGTTCCGGGATGCGGGCCATGCGGAATTCCTGCTGGATGCAAGGTAATCTGACCTTTTTCGATGTTATTGCGACTCATGAAGTCCCCGTCTACATAATACAACACCTCGTCTGAATCAATATTGGAATGGTTATAAGGGGCTGGGATAGAATCGGGGTGGTAGTCGTAGAGTCGAGGCACAAATGAACAAACCACAAAAGCCGAAGTTTCAAAAGTTTGGTGCACAGGCGGCGGTTGATGCACTCTTCCCGTAATTGGTTCAAAATCGTGAATAGAAAAAGCATAAGGGTAGTTATAGCCATCCCAACCCACGACGTTAAATGGATGATGTGCGTAGGTGTAGTCATAGAGCACATCTTGTTTTTTAATGCGAATTAAAAAGTCTCCTTCTTCGCGGTGCGTTTCGAGTTCGGATGGAGTACGGATGTCGCGCTCACAGTATGGGGAGTGTTCGAGCAACTGACCAAACCAATTTCGATAACGCTTTGGTGTATAAACTGGATGAAAAGATTGAATAATAAATAAACGATTATTGGCATCATTGAATTCGAGCTGGTAGATCATGCCACGAGGAATGACGAGGTAGTCACCGTAAGAAAAGTCAATATTGCCCATTTGCGTGCGCAATTTACCTGAACCTTTGTGTATAAAAATGATTTCGTCGGCATCGGCATTCTTATAAAAATAGTCTTTCATACTTTCAGAAGGTGCAGCGAGCTCGAGGTATACATCAGAATTAACCAATACAGGAACCCTACTCTCAACATAATCTGAGACAGGCTTGAGGTCAAATCCTCTAAAACTGCGCATCAGCATGTTTTTTTGAATACCTATTTCTGGGGCGATGTTCGTTTGCGCACCAACCGATTTCACAACTGTGGGTGGTTGGACATGGTACAAGAGCGCCGACATTCCATCAAACCCTATGGTTCCAAAGAGTTGCTCATGGTAGAGAGACCCATCTGGCTGACGAAAAACAGTGTGTCGTTTGTGAGGAATGGCTCCGAGTTTATGGTAAAAAGGCATGATATTTCAGTTTATAAGTCCAAAACTAATCCATTAGTAGGATTCAACAAATGATTTTGGTCAGTTTTGTTACTTTTGTTTCAACATCAAATCATCACAATGTCAAAAATATTGGTACTTGGTTCATGTGGCCAAATCGGAACCGAACTCGTTTTAGCACTCCGCGAAAAGTTTGGAAACCAAACAGTGATAGCCGCAGACCTCAAAGAAGCGTGTCCGACTATTTTAAACAATGGGCCTTATATTCAACTCGACGCCCTCGATAAAGAAGGTGTTCGCTCTTACATCATCGGTGAAAATATCAAAGAAGTTTATTTATTAGCCGCGCTGCTTTCCGCTACAGCTGAGAAAAATCCTGAATTTGCCTGGCGTTTAAATATGGAAGGATTATTCACCATCTTAGACTTAGCTAAAGAAGGGCAACTCCAAAAAATATTTTGGCCAAGTTCAATCGCTGTATTTGGGCCAACTACACCTGCCAATCAAACACCACAACATACGGTCATGGAACCCACAACCGTCTATGGCATCTCTAAACAAGCTGGTGAACGGTGGTGCGAATATTACTTCAACAAATATGGCGTGGACGTGCGCAGTATTCGCTACCCAGGCCTGATCTCTTACAAGAGTTTACCAGGTGGAGGTACCACTGATTATGCTGTAGATATTTTCTACAAGGCTAAATCAGAAGGAAAATTTACTTGTTTTTTAAATGCCGATACTGCACTACCCATGATGTTCATGGACGATGCTATTCGGGCTACCATCGAACTAATGGAAGTGCCATCCGAACAAATTAAAATCAGATCGGCCTATAATCTTGCGGGCTGCAGCTTTACACCAGCTGAACTAGCATTTGAAATCAAATCAATACAGCCGAATTTTGAAATCGACTACGCTCCCGACTTCAGACAAACTATTGCCGACAGCTGGCCTAACTCCATCGACGATAGTGCTGCAGCCAGCGATTGGGGATGGAAAGCTCATTTTGATACCAAAGCTATGGTTAAAGTGATGCTCGAAAACGTTCAATAGATATCTTCTATAAGGATTATAGAAAAAAATTATATATTTTGTTTAAGTTTTTTCAGGTTTAGTTAAACAAATAATGTTTAACTTTATATCGTAATTGTTAAACAAAATATTTCAACATGTCTACTATTGAATTCAACGAAGCATTAATTGGACTAGAAAACAATCTACAATCATTTGCATTGTCTTTCACAAGAAACCGCGAAGACGCAAGAGATTTAACCCAAGAAACCATGCTCAAAGCGATTACTTATCGCAACTATTACACGCCGCAAACCAATTTCAAAGCGTGGGTTTTCACAATTATGCGTAACTTGTTCATTAATCAGTATCGCAGAAGGGTAAAATCAGGTGCCATTTTCGATCACAGCAAAGAAGTTTTCTTGATTGGAAACATCCATAGCCACGAAGACAGCGCTATTGAGAAAATTGGTGTAAAAGACATCAACAAACAAATTAACTTATTAGGAGAAGAATATCAAACCCCTTTTGAAATGCATTTTCAAGGATTCAAATACAAAGAGATCGCAGACAAACTAGGTATTCCAATCGGAACGGTGAAAAGCCGGATTTTCATTGCAAGAAAAAAGCTAATGGAGGCGCTACCTGAATTCGCATTTTCGGCAAATTAATATATGACAAAAAAAGTACACGTAATTGGCTCGGGAATTTCGAGCCTCTCAGTCGCTTCATTTTTAGGAAAATCAGGTTACGAAGTTCAAATTTTCGAAAAGAACAGTACAATCGGTGGGCGTGCTCGTCAGTTCGAAACCGCAGGTTTTACTTTTGATATGGGGCCATCTTGGTATTGGATGCCCGATGTATTCGAAAAGTTTTATCAACAATTTGGCTACACAGCAGCTGATTTTTATGAGCTCAAACGCTTAGATCCTTCTTACCGCGTTTATTGGCCCGATCATTCTTACACCAATGTTCCGGCCAACATGACCCAACTAGAAGAGTGGTTCGAATCTCTTGAGCCAGGTAGTGCCAAAAATTTAAAAGCCTTTTTAAAAGATGCTGCATACAAATACAAAGTAGGAATGGAAGATTTGGTTTACAAACCAAGCTTAAGCCTCACTGAATTTATAGACAGCAGAGTACTTGGAGGCTTGTTTAAGATGCATCTTTTCTCCTCGTTTTCTTCTTTTATTCGAAAATACTTTAAACATCCCAAGATTTTATCACTCCTAGAGTTTCCTGTCTTATTTTTGGGAGCCATGCCCAACGAAACGCCAGCACTCTACTCCTTGATGAACTATGCAGACATCCAGCTCGGAACCTGGTATCCAATGAAGGGCATGCACGAATTCATCAAGGCCTTTGCCCAAATTGCCCAAGAGCAGGGTGTTCAAATTCAGACCTCTGCCAATGTAGAGCGCATTGTGATAGAAAATGGCAAGGCAACAGGTACGATTGTAAATGGTGAGTTCCATGCCGCCGATATCGTTATTTCAGGTGCCGACTACGCCCACACCGACCAAAAATTATTGCAAAATAATGCCAACTATTCCGATGCTTATTGGCAGAAACGCACCATGGCACCTTCTAGTCTTTTGTTTTACGTTGGGGTCAATAAAAAATTAGAAAACCTCGAACACCACAACTTGTTTTTTGACGAGTCATTAAACGAACATGGAAAAACCATCTACAAAAATCCAAGTTGGCCAGACAAACCACTCTTCTACATGAGCGTTCCTTCGCTAACTGATTCAACTGTTGCGCCAGCGGGTTCTGAAAACCTCTTCTTTTTAATCCCACTAGCTCCCGACCTCGAAGACGACGAAGCTACCCGAGAAAAATATTTTGATATCTTAGTAGAACGGTTGAAAAATTTAACGGGAAATGACATCAAAGATCATATTGTTTTCAAAAAAAGTTTTTGTGTATCAGATTTTAAAAATGATTACAATGCCTTTAAAGGAAATGCCTATGGCTTGGCAAACACATTGCTCCAGACCGCCATTCTCAAACCTCGAATGCAACATAAAAAAATCAAAAATCTATTCTATACAGGGCAACTCACCGTTCCGGGGCCAGGTGTGCCTCCTTCTATTGTTTCTGGAGAAGTTGTTGCCAAACAAATTATTTCCAAGAAATTTTAAACCTACACTATGAAAGATTTATTTGACAACGTATGCCAAGAAATGAGCGAGCTCACCACCAAAAGGTATAGTACTTCGTTTTCATTGGGTATTAGCTTCTTGCACAAAGACCTACAAAAACCAATCTATTCTATTTATGGCTTTGTGCGTTTCGCGGATGAAATTGTCGATACTTTTCATGGTTTTGATAAAGAAAAATTACTCGCCGATTTCAAGGTCCAGACCTATGAAGCAATTGAGGCAGGTATTTCCCTAAACCCAATTTTAAATAGCTTTCAGTGGGCTGTCAACAAATACCAAATACCAACTGAGTTGATCGATACCTTCCTCGACTCCATGGAGATGGATTTACAAAAGCAAAGCTACGATCAAGGTCAATACGAAACTTACATACTAGGTTCTGCAGAGGTGGTGGGTCTTATGTGCTTAAAAGTTTTTGTCAATGGCGACCAAAAGTCTTACGAAGAGCTCAAACCATATGCCATGAAACTTGGCGCTGCTTTCCAAAAAATCAATTTCTTAAGAGACCTCAAAGCAGATTACCAAGAACTTGGTCGTACCTATTTCCCCGGAATCAACCTATCAGGATTCAATACCGCACTCAAAAAAGAAATTGAGGCGGATATTGCACTTGACTTCAAAAAAGGTTACGAGGGTATATTATTATTGCCGAAAAGTGCACGTTTTGGTGTCTACATGGCCTATAAATATTATTTCAAGCTCTTTAACAAAATCAAACAAACCCCAGCCGAAAACGTACTTAATGAACGTATTCGCCTACCGAATTACCGTAAAATGCGCATTTTACTAACCTCCTACGTGCGTCACAATCTAAACATCCTCTAATGACCGCTGAATTCGTCATATTAGTGAATGAAGACGATACGGAGATCGGTCAAATAGAAAAACAGGAGGCCCACAATCTCGGTCTCTTACATCGTGCTTTTTCAGTGTTGTTATTCAATTCCAAAGGCGAGCTGCTGTTGCAACAGCGTGCTGCTCATAAGTACCATTCTCCTTTGCTCTGGACCAACGCTTGTTGCAGTCACCAACGTCCAGGAGAAGCAACTTTAATAGCTGCAAAGCGCAGGCTTCAAGAAGAGATGGGCCTTAACGCCAAAATGGAAACTGCTTTTACCTTTACCTACAAAGCAAAGCTTGACCAAGGGCTTACCGAACACGAAATAGATCATGTCGTGTTTGCATATGGCAATCAAGAACCAAAAATAAATACAGAAGAAGTTGAGGCTTACAAATGGATCGGGCTAAGCGAACTATTGAAAGACCTTGAAAAATATCCACATGCCTATACAGCCTGGTTTAAAATTTTACTCAATCAGCATCTAGACGCAATAACCAAAGCAGCATATGAGAGTGTGTAGAAGAGCGACCTTCAACGCGGCGCACCGTTTATTCAGACCTGATTGGTCTGATGAAAAAAACAATGCCGTTTTTGGCAAGTGTAACAACCCTAATTTCCATGGTCACAACTATACGCTAGAAGTATGGATTGACGGTGAAGTTGATCCAGAAACTGGTTACCTTATTGATTTAAAAATAGTAAAAGACCTCATTGGAACTGAAGTTCAAGATCGTTTTGATCACCGGAATTTAAACCTAGATTGTCCTGAATTTGCTCAATTGAACCCTACTGCTGAAAATATTGCAATAGTAATTTGGAATTTACTTCGAAATAAACTCGACACAAAATTTGGTTTGAGTGTCAAACTTTGGGAAACGCAAAACAATATCATTGAATACGACGGCAAATGAGTACCGCCCTTTTTTGGCATCGCCGAGACCTCAGAATCCATGACAATGCCGGGCTCTATAAAGCCCTTGAGCAATCTTCCAAAGTAATTCCGGTTTTTATTTTTGACCGCACCATTCTCGATTTACTTCCCAAAAACGACCAGCGCGTTTTATTTATCCATCAGGAACTAAATAAAATGAAGCAAGCATACCGTTCGTTGGGTTCGGATATGGTGGTGCTATACGGAGATCCTAAAGTTGATATTCCAAACTTAGCATTTAAGTACAATGCGAATGCCGTCTACACCAACCGAGATTACGAGCCGAACGCAATCGCGCGAGATCAACTTCTTTTTGAAGAGCTCAAAGCAGCTCAAATCGCTTTCATAGGCGCCAAAGACCAAGTTATTTTTGAAAAAAATGAGGTGACTAAAGACGACGGCCTGCCTTATACCATCTATAGCCCCTACGCACGCAAGTGGAAAGCAAAACTTAGCGCCGATCACTTTAAAGCTTTCCAGACGGAGAAATATACTGAGCGCCTCCATCAATTTGAAACAGAAGCGCTGATCACGCTTGAAAAGATGGGCTTTGAGCCACATCAATTTCAGTCTTTTCCTCAAAACACCACCCCGAGCGCCATCATTAAAAAATACCACGAACAGCGCGACCTCCCTGCAGTATTGGGTACGTCTAGACTCAGTTTGCATTTGCGCTTTGGCACAATTTCCATTCGTGCCCTTGCCAAGGAAGCTTTGGCACTTAACGAAAAATACCTCAATGAACTCATTTGGCGCGACTTCTACCAAATGATTTTATTCCACTTTCCACATACTGTATCCAATGCTTTTAAAGCGCCATACGACCGTATTGTTTGGGAAAACGACGAAATGCAATTTAACGCTTGGTGCGAGGGTAAAACTGGTTACCCTATGGTAGATGCTGGCATGCGTGAACTCAATGAAACGGGGTTTATGCATAATCGGGTAAGAATGGTGGTGGCTAGCTTCCTGACCAAGCATTTGTTGATAGACTGGCGTTGGGGAGAGCGCTATTTTGCCGAAAAACTCCTCGACTTCGAGCTTGCCAGCAATATTGGAGGTTGGCAGTGGGCCGCAGGATGCGGTTGCGATGCAGCACCATATTTTAGGGTATTTAACCCCGAGGCCCAACAAAAGAAATTCGACCCAAAATTTGAATATATCCAAAAATGGATTCCGGAATTCGGAACCCCAACTTACCCAAAACCAATTGTAGACCACCGAATGGCGCGCGAGCGCGTCCTCGATCGATTTAAAACAGCCTTACAACCATGAGCCAAACCATTCAAATTGGAGACCACTGCCCTATCTTTAGCCTGCCAGATAGTCTTGGAAAAGATATTCATGTCAATGACTATCTTGGCCAAAAAATATTAGTTCTATTCTTTTACCCAAAAGACGATACACCCGGTTGCACAAAAGAAGCTTGTGCTTTTAGAGATGCTTATGCCGATTTTGTCGATTTGGGCTGTGAAGTTTTTGGAATTTCCTCAGATGCCGCCGCAACACATCAAAACTTTCAACAAAAACATCAATTGCCCTACCCGCTGCTGTCAGATTCACAAAAAAAGGTACGCCAACAATTTGGCGTACCTGGGAATTTATTTGGGCTTATTCCTGGAAGAGTAACTTACGTCATCGGACTCGATAGCAAAGTAGCCGGAATTTTTAATTCTCAGACCAATCCTGTAGGCCATATTTCCGAAGCTTTAAAGGTGGCCAAGTCTTTACTTACTGCTTGATAAACTGAAGTTCGGCAGCGAGCTTAATTTCATCGCTAACCACTACGTTCCCCGCCTCGGTAACAGCACTCCAAGTTAGGCCAAATTCGCTTCTTTTAATGCTCCCAGTCAGTGTCATTCCAGCTTTGGTCTGACCATAAGGATCAACAGCAATACCTGTATTGATGCTTTCAATTGCTGCAGAAAAATCAAATTTTGCCGAAGCAAAATCTTCTCCTTGGGTTGAAACATTTGCATCAAATGTACCAAAGGAACCACTCACGTTAGAAATCATCATGTGGCGCACTTTGAAGGCTACTTCACTGTGCATTGAATCTACTTTCCAATTTGTTTCCATTCTTATTTTTTTTAGTTGGTATTAATTTAAAGCGCAATGACTGCCTTTTATCTTGACCTAAATCAAGACTTTTAGAAGCCGCCTAAAAAATTGTAAATTTGACTTATGAAGTATGTTTTTTACCTTGTAGTACTATCACTTTCGTTTTCAGGTTATTCCCAAATCCTAAACAAAGACATCAAAAAGATTTACCCTACGCGCTATTACTTTGAAAGTCAGCGCATGCAAATGTTTCGTGCGTTGGTTTCCAACGATGCGTTTTTACCAACACCTCTAGGCACGCGAGCCGATGAACTCGAGCTCAAAGCTTGGTCTCATCAAGTTGGAATCTGCATGGGGTTATCGGAACACTTCTACATAGACGGTGCTGTATCATGGCTGCAAAATGGAGAATCATATGCCTTCGCATCTTTAGATTCTGATTCTTCTTTTAACTACCAGACTCGATATCGGTATTTGGCGCTTCCGATTCAACTTAAATTTACAAGTGGTAATAAATTCAAAATCTATGGCGGGCTCGGACTGCTACCTGGGCTCTATCAGGGTTTCAAACAAGATATCCAATGGACAAATGCATTAGGTGCAGCATACGATGATCAAATCAAAGTAAATAATACCATGAATAGCTTTACCCTTTCTTGGCTCAGCTCTTTTGGTTTAGAAGCCCAATTAGACACTGATTACGCTTTTCGCTTGGGCGTCATTTATAGAGCGCAATTCAATAATTCATACAAGCCGTACGAAGACTACATACACAAAAGTAAAGGCTGGGGTCTTCAATTTGGTTTGACAAAAAATCTCTAATGCAACTTCAAGAAATCAGCCGCTATTTAGAGGCAAAGTACCCGCTTCATCTTCAAGAAAGTTATGACAACTCAGGGCTCATTTATGGTAACCCTACGCTAGAGGTTAAGGGGGTTTTGATTGCCCTAGATGTAACCGAAGCCATCGTTGAGGAAGCTATTGCCAGCAATTGCAACCTCATCATTGCGCATCATCCAATTGTATTCAAAGGAATCAAACGTCTTAATGGTCAGAGCTTTGTGGAACGCGTACTCGAGCGCTGTATTCAAAATAGCATTGCCTTGTATGCGATACATACAAATCTTGATAACCATATTGAAGGTGTAAATGGCCGAATTGCCGCTAAACTCGGTTTAAAAGAATGCCGAATCTTGCGCCCCATGAATCAACTCCTTTACAAGTTGGAGGTATATGTCCCACAAGAAAACTTTGAGGTGCTAAACCATGCCTTAACAGGAGCGGGCGCAGGACAAATAGGCAATTATAAAGATTGTTATTTTCGAACTTCTGGTACTGGTGCATTTACACCAACCGCAAATGCCCAGCCGCATATCGGAAAATTAGAGGTCAGCCAAGAGATTCAGGAGTATAAATTGGAATATGTGGTCGAGCGTCACCATCTCCCAAATGTTTTAAGTGCCATGCAAAATGCACACCCATATGAAGAGGTAGCCTACCATGTCTTACCTACCCAAAATACGCAACAAAACAGAGGGGCTGGAATGCTCGGAACCTTAGCAAAACCTGTCGAAACCAAATTGTTTTTGGCACAAGTAAAAGAAATTTTTGGTTGTGGCTGCATTAAACATACTGCTATTCTCCAAGATGCCATCCAAACTGTGGCTTTGTGCGGAGGAGCCGGAAGCTTTCTACTTACGGACGCAATTAGCGCTAAAGCAGACATTTACATCTCCTCTGACTTTAAGTATCATGAATTTTTTAATGCTGATCAGCGCATCGTCATTGCAGATATCGGTCATTACGAGAGTGAGCAATTTACCAGTGAACTTTTAGCTGAACAACTTACAGAAAATTTTCCTAACTTTGCGGTCCGTTTAACTAAGTTGAATACGAATCCCGTTAACTATCTATAGCACATGGCAGCAGCAACCAAAAAAGAAGGTACCATCGCAGAAAAATTGGATGCGCTTTTTGAACTCCAAAAAATCGACTCTGAAATTGACCGCATACGCACCATTCGTGGTGAACTTCCACTAGAAGTACAAAGTCTTGAAGATGAAATCATAGGGCTCAATACACGCGTCTCTAAAATCAACGACGAAATCAAAGAAATCGAAACTGAAATCTCTGATCGTAAAATTGCCGTGAAAGACGCCGAAGGCGCAATCGCAAAATACAAAGAACAGCAAAATAACGTGCGCAATAACCGTGAGTTCGAATCTCTCTCAAAAGAAATCGAATTTCAAGAACTCGAGATCAAACTCCACGACAAAAAATCCAAAGAGGCCAAATACAAAATTGACCTCAAAAAAGAAACACTTGCCGAGGCAGTAGAACGCGTTGAAATGAAACAAGGTGACCTCGACAGCAAAAAAGCAGAGCTCGATGCCATTGTTAGCGAAACACAGAAAGATGAAGAAAAGCTGATTAAGTCATCTGATGCTGCTAAGAAAAACATCGATAACCGTCTTGTTTTTGCCTATGAGCGTTTGCGCACCAATGCAAAGAATGGTTTGGCAGTAGTTCAAGTCATTCGTGCGTCAGAAACCCAAGAAAAGAAAGGCAACTCTTGCGGAGGTTGTTTCAATAAAATCCCGCCTCAACGTCAACTTGACATCGTTACCAAAAAGAAAATTATTGTTTGTGAACACTGTGGTCGAATTCTCGTACCTCAGGAGCTTGTCGAAGCATAATTCTTTGAAATATTTAATAAAAAACGCTCCCAAAAGGAGCGTTTTTTATTTAATTCAATTTGAACTGGATATCAAGCTTTGCTAGTTCTTTAAACAACTGACTAGAAGGCTGTACCTTAACGCTTCTGGAAGGTAGTGATACTTCGATACCATCTAATGGATCAAACACCGTAAAGTGCAACTGACAGCTCCCGGGGTGTGCCTCAAAGAGTTCGTGGAGCTGTTCAATAACCATTTGGTCAAGTTGTTTGGCTGTAAAACGCAACTTGAGCATTTTTGCGCGCTTGTCTCGGAGCTCTTGGAGCAATTCCATATGATGCACTACAAATTCAGGGTATTGTCTAAAGCGAGGAACTTCTATGCGTCCTTTGATAGCTACAAAAGTACCTGGCTCCATAAAATGCTTGAACTTCAAATATGTTTCATTAAATAGATTAAGCTTGAAGGCTTCTTGGTAATCTTCTATAAATAGCGAACCAAAAGCATCGCCGCGTTTGGTAATGCGGTGTTCGGCATTGGTAATGACCGCTGCAATTAGGAGATCCCGACCTAAATGTGCTGATGGATCATTGAGCATGGCTACAGTACCCGTACAGAACGATGAGATTTCTACTTTAAAGTCATCGAGGGGGTGTCCGGAAATGAAAATACCAACAACTTCTTTTTCTCGATTGAGTTTATAAATTGCAGGCCATTCTTCTGTCTTGGGAATCATTGGGGCGGGCATGGTAGTCCCGGTAGCTTCGCCAAACATTGTGTGCTGTGAAGAATGTGCTTGTTCTTGAATACCTGCACCAAAACGAATTGCAGCTTCTAAAAAAGTTCTTCCATTTGTATCTGTTGCAAAGTACTGCGCACGATGCGTATCGTTAAAGGAGTCAAAGCCACCAGCAAAAACCAAACTTTCAAAAGAACGCTTTGTACAAAGTCTGAGATTAATGCGCTTGGTCACGTCAAAAATATCTTTGAACGGACCGTTGTTTTTTCTTTCCTCGATAATAGCTTCTACAGGCCCACTTCCCATTCCTCTGATAGCCCCTAACCCAAAACGAATGGCACCCGAGGAATTGACAGCAAAAGTAAAGCCCGACTCATTGATGTCTGGACCAAGCACCTCAACACCCATGCGCCGACATTCTTCCATAAAGAAAGAAACTTGCTTGATGTCGGACATGTTATTGCTGAGTACAGAAGCCATATACTCTGCAGGATAATTGGCCTTTAAATAAGCGGTTTGATAAGCTATCCAAGCATAGCAGGTAGAGTGTGATTTATTGAAAGCATATGAAGCAAAAGCTTCCCAGTCTTTCCAAACTTTCTCGAGAGTTGGCGATGGATGTCCTTTTGCGGTGGCGCGCTCAATAAATGTTGGCTTCATTTTATCGAGAACCTTACGGTCTTTTTTACCCATGGCCTTACGAAGTGTATCGGCCTCACCTTTGGTGAAATCGGCCAATTTTTGAGACAAGAGCATGACCTGTTCTTGGTATACTGTAATTCCGTAAGTTTCATTAAGGTATTCCTCGCAGTCTGGCAGATCATAGATGATGGGCTCATCTCCGTGCTTGCGCTTACAATATGACGGAATATACTCCATTGGGCCAGGCCTATAAAGCGCATTCATGGCAATGAGGTCTGCGAATAAAGTAGGTTTTAATTCTTTGAGGTGCTTTTGCATTCCTGGCGATTCATATTGGAATATGCCAACCGTTTCTCCGCGCTGAAAAAGAGCATAGGTTGCTTCGTCATCAATAGGAAAAGTATCTGGATCTAATTCGATTCCGTGATTTTCTTTGACCAAACGCACTGCATCTTTTATAAGGGTCAGGGTTTTGAGGCCTAGAAAATCCATTTTGAGCAAACCAGCAGATTCAGCAACAGCATTATCGTATTGCGTACAGACCATTTCGGAGTCTTTGGCAATAGCAACTGGAACAAAATTGGTGAGGTCGTCGGGGGTGATAATGACACCACAAGCATGGATACCTGTATTGCGAACAGACCCCTCGATTTCCATTGCTTTCTGTAAAACTTGGGCCTGAAGATCTTTGCCTTGGTAAATACGCCGCAATTCTTTGGCATTGGTTATTGCTTCTTGATTGCGCAATTTATCAATAAGCTCGGGTTCTGGCATGTTGAAAAGCTTGCGTAAGGATAGATCGGGAATGAGTTTAGCCAAGCGATCAGCCTCGGGAAGTGGAAGGTTCATTACTCGGGCGGTGTCTCGAATGGCAGACTTTGCTGCCATGGTTCCGTAAGTAATGATTTGAGCCACTTGATTTGCGCCGTATTTATTGATAACGTAGTCGATGACTCGGCTGCGCCCTTCGTCGTCGAAGTCGATATCGATATCGGGCATAGAGACGCGGTCCGGGTTTAGAAAGCGCTCAAAAAGGAGATCGTATTTGATTGGGTCTACATTGGTGATTCCGATGCAATAGGCAACCGCTGAACCTGCAGCTGAACCCCGACCAGGACCTACCGAAACACCCATTTGACGCGCTGCATTACAAAAATCCTGAACAATCAAAAAATAACCTGGATAACCTGTTTTTTCGATGGTTGCTAGTTCGAAGTCTAGGCGTTCAGTTATTTCTTCGGTGATAGCGGAATAACGCTTTTTGGCTCCTTCATAAGAAAGGTGACGTAAAAATGCATTCTCACCTCGCTTGCCTCCATCTAGCGCATCTTGAGGGTCAATAAATGCTGATGGGATATCAAAAGCTGGTAGCAGGACCTCTCTTGCCAAACCATAGTATTCACATTTGGCAATAATTTCAGCCACATTAGTAATGGCCTCGGGTAGATCTGAAAAAAGAGACAGCATTTCTGCTGTACTGCGCATGTAGTAGGAGTCGTTTTCTAAGCCATAGCGGAAACCGCGACCGCGGCCTTTGGGGGTTTCTACTAATTCGTTGTCTTTGACACAAAGCAAAACGTCGTGGGCAATGGAATCTTTTTGCTCGATGTAATAGGTGTTGTTGGTTGCGATAAGTTGGAGCTCATGTTTTCTTGCGAGGTCAATGAGTATAGGGTTGAGTCTATCTTCTACTTCTAGGCCATGACGGCCAATTTCGATGTAAAAATCTGAGCCAAATTCAGCCTTCCACCATAAAAGTGCTTCTTCGGCTTGTCGTTCGCCCACACTCAGCAATAAATTGGGAATTTCCCCGTATAAATTACCGCTTAAAATAATAAGGTCTTCTTTATACTGTGTGAGCAATTTTTTGTCAATGCGAGGCACATAGTACATTCCCTTGGTGTAGGCAATTGAAGCAAGTTTGATTAGATTTTGATAACCATTCTTATTTTTGGCCAAACACACAATTTGGTAGCCATTGTCTTTGATTGATTTATCTTGATGGTCTCTACACACATTGAATTCACAACCAATAATGGGTAAAATTTCCTTTCCATCAAAAGGCTCGCCTTTTTCTTCAGCTGCCGCCCTTTCCGCTTTTATTTTTTCATTGTGCGCTGCAGCTAATTTTTCAAACTGAAATGCAGCCATCATGTTGCCGGTATCTGTCAGAGCAACGGCAGGCTGGCCGAGCGCAACAGCCTTTTGTAGAAGTGCTCCGACCTCGGCAGTCGATTGTAAAATGGAGTACTGCGTATGATTGTGTAAATGCGCAAAAACGACATCCTGTTTATCGATAGGCTGAGTGGGCGTTTGGATGGCTGGCGCTTGTGTCTTGCGTTTGGAAATCCGGAGTTGCTCACTTTGCGCCTTTAAATTGACATGTTGGATTCCGATTTTTTGAATTTGATCTGGATTGAGCGTCTGAAAAGACTCAAAATAACCCGGTTCTTGAAGAATTTCTTCTAGGGTGTAGTGCGCTTTGCGCAGCAACTCTAAAAAGCAACGAGAAGTTGCCTCGACATCGGCAGTAGCGTTGTGGGCCTCATTGAAAGGTTCTCCAAATAAATACTGATGGATTTCGGTGAGCGTTGGTAATTTGAATTTACCACCACGGCCCCCTGGTATTTGACAGAGTTGTGCACTGCGTTCAGTACAGGTATCGAGTACTGGTTTAATTAACGGAGATTCTTGGCCAAGTCGGATAAACTCACAACCTAAAACATTGACGTCAAACTTGAGATTGTGACCAACCATGAAATTAGACTTCTCAAGATCTTTGACAAAGAAGGTAAGAACCGTGCTGAGCTCTTCGCCAACTGCTTGTGCCAGTTCTGTAGAAATTCCGTGTACTTTTTCTGATTCGAATGGAATATTGAAACCCTCGGGCTTTATGATGTAGTCTTTTTGAGAAATGAGCTCACCGGCTTCGTCGTGGAGTTGCCATGCGAGCTGAACAACACGAGGCCAGTTATCTAAATCGGTAATTGGGGCGTTGAAATCGCGAGGAAGGCCGGTGGTTTCGGTATCAAAAACAAGGTACATGTGCGCAGTAAAAAGGGAACTTTAAATTTAGGGATTTCTGCAGCAGCGCCCGTCAATTGTTGAAAACTATTGTGTGGCTTTTTCCCAATATGCATTGAGTAAGACCACGAGTTTACGAGAGATGTTATTTTGGTAGCGTTTGGTTCGATAACCCCCAACCCAGTTAATTCCTCGGATGGCATTGGTCAAGAAAACTTCGTCGGCGGCCATTAAATTTTGTGGAAGAATTGCACATTCATATACCTTGATACCATTAGCGATTGCTAAATTGATGACTTGCATGCGCATGGTGCCTGCCAAACACCCTTCGTCTAAGCCCGGTGTGTAGAGCACTCCATTGCTAATAATAAACATATTGCACGACGACGTCTCTAATATTTGGCCTTTAATATCCGTCAAAAAAACGTCATCTAAACCATTTGCTTTTGCGGAGAGTGCTGCCATCACATATGGTAAGCCCATTTTAGTCTTGAAATTCGACAGCACATTTTTTTGGAGTTTAATTTCTTGATAGATATCTAGCTCTAAACCGCGGGCATTCAGTTCAAAATGATTGACATCATAAGGGTAAACCTCAATATAGTAAGTAGAGTCATTGGCATCAGGTAAATAAGCGCCACCACTGATGCGATCTAAAGATAAACGACAACGACCACCTTCTGAGATTGCTGATAGGGCGCACAACTCTAAAATTTTAGCCTCAAAAAAATCTGTTGTGTAACTTGCCGACGGACGCATGTGAATGGCACGCGCACCCGCGAGTAGCCGCAGCACATGGTTTTCCAGATTGAGCGGCTGGCCATTGATGATTCGGATGCTCTCAAAAACGCCGTCGCCATAAAGATAAGCACGGTTGCCAGGCAAGATGGTAGGCGCATCTCCAGCTAAAATAGAACCATTATTGTTAACGTAAAGCATTGGCTAGAAATCTTCTAATGTAACAAAGATGCAAAAAATTGTCCATAGCCCGGAATAAAAAAGATGACAAATAAAATACCTGCAATGGCACCTGAAATATGGGCGTCATGCGCAATTCCTGTATTTCCTTTTCGAAAAGCATAATATTCAACTAGCAAGTATACAGGACCAAATATATAGGCTGGAATCGGAATTGGAATAAACATCAGCATCAGTCCCTGACTAGGGTGAGCTGCTATAAATGCAAAAAGTACGGCAGTTACTGCGCCTGAAGCGCCTAAACTTCTATATCCAGCATTATCTTGATGACGGTAATACGAATAAAGGGTAGCAAACAAACCACCCATTAGGTAAAGTGCCAGAAAATAATAAATTCCTTTTACCGTCCCAAAAAGTATGCTGTACTCCTTAAAAAGAAAGTCTCCTATAAAATACAGTGTCATCATGTTGAAGATCAAATGAGACCAATCTATATGCACCAGCATATGGGTAAAAAAGCGCGGCCATTCCAATTGATGTTTGATCCGATAAGGAATAAAGAGCATGCGTTCCAAAAAAGCTGAATTTTGAAAACCTTGCCAGGAAACGAAAGCAGTAAGGATAATAAGACCGATAACCATTGAATTTCAAGAAGTTTTAACTACATTCAACGAAAATAAGCATAAAATGAAGGTTTATATTCATTTCTTTTCAAGTATGATGCTTAGCATGGTTTTCTTTTACAGCTGCGCGTTAAATCCATCAGCTGAATCAAAAAAAGACTTCTTGACCAACCAACAAATACCTGATTCAAAAAAAATTAAATTACTCCTTGAACAAGGGCACCCTTCTCTTTCTCTTCCAAAAGAAGAGAGACAAAAACTTTACCAACTCTATCAAAATTCAGGATTTCAACCTTTTTTTGATTCAACAACGCAAAGTGAGCAAATTCAACAAAGATGGACTAATTCACTTTCCAAAGCCATGTATTTTGGTCTTCCCGAATCTAGAAAGCTTCCCGAATTAAAAGGTCACCGGCTCGTGAACGAACTATTGATCAACTATTATATCGGCACAACCATTCACGATTTAGACAGTGGATTCATCGACTTTGAAAAAAAGAGATTCAAACCAAAAAAGTTTCAGCACTTTCCAATAAATTGGCTTGTTTCTCATCAAAATACGGACTCCCTGTGCCTAACTCGAGGGCCTGCAGATTCAAACTATCGCTATTTTGCGAAGCATCTTTATCATTTTTGCGACACCGCCACTTTAGCTTCGCTTTCCTTCCAGCTAACCACAGAAAAAGAAGATCGAAATCTAGCATGGAAACAACTCCAAAGTGGGTTGAAAGGCTTGGGATATATTGATGCGAATACGGATAGTTTAGGTATAAGAGCAGCTTTGAAAAATTATCAAAGAACTCAAAACTTGAATCCAGATGGTAGAATAGGTAAAGCAACCGTTATTGCATTCGGACAATCTCAGCAAGAGCAATTATATCATGCGCAAATTTCTTTAGACAGGCTAAGGCAAGCACCGGTAAAACCCAAAAAGTATGTTTCGATCAACCTCCCCTCCTTTGATTTACAGTTTATTGCAGATGGTTCTCTAAAGGCTACTCACCGGGTCATTATAGGCAAAATAGAACACCCAACGCCTGAATTAAGCTCCAAAATTTATCAAATTGTGAGCCTGCCTTATTGGCGCGTACCGAGCTCTATTGCGAAGAATGAAATTTTACCTGCGCTCAAACGCAATCCGAACTACCTAGAAAAAGAACACATGCGCATTTATGGTGCCGCAAAAAAGGAAATAGATCCCAAAACTGTCAACTGGAAAAATATGGGGAGCAATTCATTTCCCTACACGATCGAGCAAGACCCTGGGCCCTGGAATAGTCTAGGACTGATCAAATTTGAGTTTAGCAATCAATTCTCGGTATATGTTCACGATACGCCAAGCAGGTCTTTATTCAGACAAAACTTCCGGAGTTTCTCGCATGGATGTATGCGGGCAGACGACCCTATTGAACTGGGGAAATTATTCCTAACCCACGATAAAATTGGAAAAAAAACCAATAAAGTAACCCCTGATTCCTTACAGAGCCTGATTGATTCAAGTTTTCATCAAAAAATATCTTTGCTTCAGGCTATTCCTATTTTTGTTACGTATCAAACCGTTACTTCAGATAGAAATCGACTCTATTTCCATTTAGACCTTTACCGACGAGAACAAGACCTTATCGCTTTATTTCGTTCAAAAAATAATGGCTAATTTTACTGAAAATAGATCCTCATGCTTGTTTCTCCGTCCGTACTATCCTGTGATTTTGGCAACATCCAACGAGATACCCTCCTTTTGCACAATTCTGTAGCCGATTGGTTGCACATCGATGTCATGGACGGTGTTTTTGTACCAAATATTTCTTTCGGATTCCCAGTTTTGCAAGCCATCCGCAAACACACCGACAAAACACTAGACGTGCACCTCATGATCGCCAACCCTGACGCCTATCTCGAAGACTTTAAAAAGGCCGGTGCGGATATCCTTACGGTCCATTACGAGGCTTGCCCGCACTTGCATCGCACCATCAGTCGGATTCAAGAATTGGGAATGAAAGCAGGCGTTGCGCTCAATCCGCACACACCAATTGAAGTGCTTTCAGAGCTTGCTCCAAAACTAGATTTGGTGCTTATTATGAGTGTGAATCCTGGTTTTGGAGGTCAAAAATATATCCCCGCTGCGTCCGATAAGGTCGCCCGCCTAAAAAAATTGCGTAGCCAAACGAATTCAAAATTCTTGATCGAAGTAGATGGCGGCGTTAATTTAGAAACCGGAGCCCTTTTGGCTGCTGCTGGTGCAGATGCATTGGTTGCAGGTAGCTTTGTTTTTGGTTCTGCGGACCCAGCCGCTACGATTTCAGCTTTAAAAAGCTTGTGAATACGTAACCAAAATGCAGATTGGTCGTTAAATAATTTATGAAGCTTCTTATTGCTTTAATCCTTTCCACTTCATCGCTTTTTGTGTCTTTTGCATGGTCGCAGGGGCTTGCTCAAAAAGAACAAGAGGCAAGCAAGTTATTAGCAGCACTTCGCGCAAGTACAGACGATAACCAAACCCTCCAAATTCATTTGGCTTTCAAAAAAGCAATGTCTGGGCTCGTCAGCAGCAAAGATTTCTTCGATTCGCCTTTACAAGCACTCCGAATTGCGGACATAAAGAGTGCAGATCAAACCGTTCGCTTACTTACCTGGAATGTCGAATTTTCAGATCTTTCCTACACTTACGGAGGGTTCATTTTACGCCGAGAAGAAGGCAAAGAGCGGGTTTCAATTCTAGAACTAAACGATGTGCTCGACCCCTACAGCTCCAAACCAGAAAATGTCATTGATTACAAAAATTGGTACGGTGCGGTGTACTTTAAAATCATTGATTTTTCTTTTCAAGGAAAAACACAATACCTTCTATTTGGCTACGATGGTGGTACCACTATGAGCAATTTTAAAATCCTAGATGTACTCAGTTTTTCAGGACAAAATGCCAAATTTGGGAGCTCTGTTTTCAAAGACCCAAAAGCAATCAAAAAACGAATTGTTTTTGAATATGCCAATATGGCCAGTATGTCATTAGAATTTGAACCCAAGCGAGCGCGTATCGTTTTTGATCATCTCTCTCCAGAAGCACCTGCCTTAGAAGGAATTGCCTCCTATTACTTTCCTGATATGTCCTATGATGCATATGTCTATGACTACGACCGCGAGCTTTGGAATCTAGAGGCAGACGTGGTTGCTACGAATCCTGAAGAGGTCGGAGAACGCTATTACTATGCCTTGAATAAGAAAACAGGCAAAGTAGAAAAAAACCGCATGCGCGCTGATTGGATGAATCCTTCCGATCAACAAAACCCAGAAAACGGAACCCACAAAGCCACGCTTCCTACCAATGAAAACCAAACAGATCTACCACCTGTAAAGAAAAAAAGGCGTTTTCAATTGTTTAAAAAGCCGGTAAACCCTGAATCTTATTAAGTCTAAGCTCCTATGCAACTCGGAAAAATCAATCAACTTACAATCAAACGCTTTGCACCCCCCGGAGCTTATCTGATCGATATTCAAGAAAACGAAGTTTTACTTCCTAATAAATACCTCACCCCAGACATGGAGGAAGGCAGTGTAGTAGACGTTTTTGTGATGAAAGACTCCGCTGAGCGTCTGGTTTGCGTGACCGAAAAACCTTACATCCTTCTTGGCGATTGCGTATATCTCGATGTAGTTGAAGTTAACCCTTATGGTGCATTTGTAGACTGGGGCCTAGACAAAGATTTATTTGTGCCATTTGCCGAACAACGCACCCGTCTAGAAATTGGCGATAGATATTTATTCACCTTACTCTATGACTTTGAAACCGACAGGCTTTTTGGAAGTATGAAAATTAAAAAAGTTCTTATTCCTTGTACAGATTTAAGTTTGGAAGGTCAAGAAGTTGATTTGTTGATTTGCGATGAAGGCAAATTGGGTCGGAATGTAATTGTCAATAAACGTTTCGAAGGCCTCATTTTTAAGGACCAGCAAAACCAACCCCTCAAACGAGAACAGGAGTGCAAAGGATTTGTCGCAAAGGTGCGCGAAGATGGGAAATTAGACATCCGACTTGAGGTACCTAATGACAGTCGTTACGATGCAGCAGAACAAAAAATACTCGACACGATAGACAGCAACGGTGGTTTTCTTGCGCTCACAGACAAAAGCGATCCAGACGAAGTACGCGCCATATTAGGACTCAGTAAAAAGACCTTCAAACAAGCCATAGGTAAGCTCTACAAGCACCGCCGTATTGGCCTAGAAACCGACGGAATTCGTTCGTTGAATAATCCTAGGATCTAAACAATTGCAACGCGGCGCCTTTGAAGAGAATGTGTAACTTTGCCAAATGGAAACACCACTAAAAATTGCGGTCATTGGAGGCGGCAGTTGGGCTACAGCAATCGTTAAAATTCTCTGCAATAATTGCACTGAAATCTATTGGTGGATGCGCAATGAAGAGTCCATCGCCCACATCCAACAATTTGGTCACAATCCAAAATACCTACAGTCCGTCTCTTTTGATACGAGTAAACTGGTCCTAAGTTCAAACTTAAAAAGTACGTTAAATGCTGTGGATTGGGTGGTAATTGCCACTCCTGCTGCATTTCTTGAAGAAGCTTTTGCAGGTATAGACGAAAGCCATTTCATCAATAAAATCGTATTTTCTGCCGTCAAAGGTATGATTCCTTCCTACAACGCGATTCCAGCTCGCTTTATACACAAGAGTTTTGGAGTGCCCTATGACAAAATTGGTATTATTTCTGGTCCTTGCCATGCTGAAGAAGTCGCTATGGAAAGATTATCTTACCTTACTCTGGCTTGCGCCAACACCGAAAATGCGCAGCAAATGGCGCTTGCCCTGAGCTGTCGTTATATCAAAACAACAACAAGCGATGACCTTTTTGGAACAGAATTTTCGGCTGTCTTAAAAAATGTTTACGCTTTAGCAGCAGGAATTTGCAATGGTCTAGGCTATGGCGATAACTTCCAAGCAGTACTCGTTTCAAATGCCATTCAAGAAATTGAACGTTTCATTGACGAAGTTCACCCCGTCCATCGAGATACCAAAACCAGTGCCTATCTTGGAGACTTACTCGTGACAGCTTATTCGAATTTTTCGCGGAACCGCACCTTTGGCTTCATGATAGGCAAAGGATACTCAGTCAAAAGTGCACAGCTTGAAATGAATATGATTGCAGAAGGCTATTATGCCACCAAAAGTTTGTTTGAAATCAATCAAAAATTCGCAGTAGACATGCCCATCCTATCGGCGGTTTACCGCATTATCTACGAGAAAATGTCTCCTGCCATTGAAATGAAACTTTTAGCTGAAAAACTAGTCTAATATGAAGGTTTTTAAATTTGGAGGTGCCTCAGTAAAAGACGCCTTTGCTGTCAAAAACGTAAGCGCAATCTTGGCGCGTTTCCCCAATGAAAACATCATCGTTGTCGTGTCGGCAATGGGTAAAACCACCAATAAGCTCGAAGAACTCATTGATGCCCTTTGTGCGCAAGACGATAGCAAATATACAGGGTGTTTAAACGAGCTCAAGTCTTATCATTGGAATATTCTAGTTGGTTTATTCCCGGAAAAAAACGACGGTATTTACCAAACAATTGAAGCTATTTTTGAGCATTTGGCGCAGGAATTTAACAAACCACTTACCGATAATAAATCTTTTCTATACGATCAAATTATTGCGCTTGGAGAGGTCTTATCGAGTAAAATTCTTGCCGCTTATTTAAAGAACCAAAATTACAATGCTACTTGGCTAGACGCCAAAACAATCATAAGAACCGACAACAAGTATCAAGAGGCTCAGGTCGATTGGCTCAAAACCAAAGAATTGTGCGATCAAAAAGTACTGCCTCTTCTCAATAGTAAATCAATCATCGTTACGCAAGGATTTATTGGCCATACAGCCGAGGGTTTTACGACCACACTTGGTCGAGAAGGCTCAGACTACACAGCTGGTATTCTTGCCTATTGTTGCCAGGCAGCAAGCGTGACTATTTGGAAGGATGTTCCAGGAATGCTCAATGCAGATCCGAAGTATTTTGAAAAAACAGAATTGCTCCGTCAACTATCTTTCAAAGAAGCCATTGAACTTTCTTATTACGGCGCAAGTGTCATACACCCAAAGACAGTTCAGCCCTTACAACAAAAGAACATTCCATTATTTGTGCGTTCTTTTCTTGACTTTGAGGCGCCCGGCACCATTATTTCTTCCAACGCAGAGCGCGATGCGCAAATACCATCTTACATCGTAAAGTTCAACCAAGTTTTGGTTACTTTTAGTTCAAAAGATTTCTCTTTCATTGCCGAACAACAACTTTCTGAAATATTTGCTGCGCTTTCCTCAATTAAGGCAACGATCAACCTTATGCAAAATTCAGCACTGAATTTTTCAGTTTTGCTAGACAGTAAAAAAATTGACATGACCCAACTCAAGCAAAGCCTAGGTCAGTACTACCATATTCGGTACAACGAAAACCTCGAACTTGTCACCATTCGTCATTACAACGATACCATACTCAATCAAATGAGTAAAGACAAAATCTGCTTGGTGAAACAACAAACACGCACTACGGCTAGAATCGTTTTGCAACCAAAAAACAGTTAATTTTTATAGGGATTTCCTTAAAAATACCACAAAAGTGGTAGGGTAAATTGAAATGATCAGCCTTACATTTGCACATGTCTGTTACACTCGACTCAATTTCACTGAACCAGCAAGTACAAATTACGGCAATACCTGCTTCAGCTATTTCCCCAAAACTCACTGAAATGGGCCTTACAAAAGGTCAAAAAATTACTGCCATTTTCAAAGCACCTTTCGGGGATCCTATTGCCTATGAAATCAATGGTAACGTGATTTCCATGCGCAAAGAAGAAGCAATGCATGTAGAAGTACAAGTGGCTTAGCGCAATTTTCAGTAGCTTTGTAAGTCATGAAAATCGCTCTCCTAGGTAACCCTAATACTGGCAAAAGCTCTATATTTAATATGCTGACCGGTTTGCGCCAGCAGGTTGGTAATTTCCCCGGAGTCACCGTTGAGAAAAAACAAGGCGACATCAAGACCAAAACCGGTATTCATCAACTCATCGATTTTCCAGGAACCTACAGTATTTTCGCTCGGGCTTTAGATGAGCAAATTGTTGAAGATGTATTACTGAACATACAGCACACCGATTATCCCGATGCGATCATTTACGTTGCCGATGCGGCAAACTTAGAACGAAACCTATTATTTTTTACCCAATTATATGATTCCGGCTTCCCGATTGTTTTGGTCTTGAATATGTGGGATCGAGCCCAACAAAAGGGCTTAAAAATCGATACCGAACTGCTTCAAAAACAATTTCCATTAGCCAACATTGTCAGAGCAACAGCCAGAGTTTCTATCGGTAAAAGCCGAATAATTCAAGCTATTGACACCCTTCAAAAAGGAAAAAACACACCTTTTTTTGATTTTAACCTAGACGAACTACAAACAGACCACGCCCAAACGGAAAACACCAATGCAAGATTAGAAAAGTTACGGCAACTTGGTATTGTACAGGACCTCCAAATTAAAGCACCCAACCGATCGAATAGATTAGATCAAATACTGACGCATCGTATTTACGGCTACCTTATTTTTTCAGCGGTTCTTCTGATCATCTTTCAATTCATTTTTAGCTTTGCTAGCATTCCGATGGACTTCATTGATAGTCAGTTTGTGCAACTCAGTTCTTGGATAGCTAACCTATTGCCAGAAGGCGTATTGAGCAAACTTATTTCACAAGGGCTCATTCCAGGAATTGGCGGAGTATTGGTTTTTGTGCCACAAATTGCCATCTTATTTTTCTTTATTTCTCTTTTAGAAGAAAGCGGCTATTTATCACGGGTTGTATTCATTATGGACCGACTCATGAGGCCCTTTGGCTTAAATGGAAAAAGTGTTGTTCCATTGCTTTCTAGCGTGGCATGTGCCATACCAGGAATCATGTCAGCCCGAACCATTTCTGATTGGAAAGAACGCCTTATTACCATACTAGTGGCCCCCTTCATGAGTTGTTCTGCACGCATTCCAGTATATACTCTACTGATTAGTTTAGTGATTCCAAAAACATATATTGCAGGCGTTTTAAATTTGCAAGGTATTGTTTTGTTTGGTTTATATTTACTTGGTATTGTATTTGCCCTGGCTACCGCAGTAATCTTAAAGTTGCTTATAAAGAGTGGAAAACCTGGTTTCCATGTAATGGAACTACCTGATTACAAAACACCCCGTCTGTACAACGTAGGGCTTACGGTCTACGAGAAAGTTAAAATATTCATTTTTGATGCGGGTAAAATAATAGTTGCGATCTCTATTTTACTGTGGGCCTTAGCAAGTTACGGCCCCAATTCGAGAGAAAACAACCTGAGCAAATTACGTCAAAAGGCTAACTACACGGCGGCAAACCAAGCCCAACAACAAGAATTAGAAAGTTCTTTATTACTCTCTCAATCCTATATTGGTCATTTTGGCAAATGGATGGAGCCTGTTATTAAGCCATTGGGCTACGATTGGAAAATTGGCATTGCCCTACTCAGCTCATTTGCTGCAAGAGAAGTATTTGTAGGTTCATTGGCTACTATTTATTCCGTTGGCAATGATACCGACAATAATAAACGCTTGGTTCAAAAGCTAAAGGACGAAAAATATGAAGACGGCAGCAGCGTATACAGCTTAGCCACAGGTGGCTCACTGCTTATTTTTTATGTGTTTGCCATGCAATGTATGGCTACTTTAGCGGTAGTTAAAAGAGAAACCAATTCTTGGAAATGGCCGCTGATTCAACTCGCATTTATGGGAATTATTGCGTACTTAAGTGCATTTATTGTTTATCAACTCTTGTCATAAAAAAAACTCTTAACGCTAATCTATGCAACATTTTTTAGTCGTAGTACTTGCTCTTCTTGCCGCTTTCTACCTCATTCGTCATTTATATAACTTATTTTTTTCTCAGCAATCCAGTTGTGAAGGTTGCGGGTTAGCACCAAAACGTACATATGACACCATCAATTAAAGCACAATCCTATCAATTTAGCAAAGATTTCTTCGCCGTCAAAACAGGTGATGCCTTTGATTTTGCAAACGATTTTAATCTTGATTTATTAGACCCTGATAATGTTTATTGGCTTAATTTTCATGAACTAGACGATCGTGCTAGCATCGAACAGCTCTGCCAAAAAATTGGTCTAGATAAACTTAGTATAGAAAGCATTTTTTTGCCTTTGCGCAGAGCCAAAGTTGAAGAATATTCAAACTACCTATTTTTCCAACTTCATACCCTTCGCAATAGTAATAATGATGACCAACTAACTGATCAGATAACCTTTGTTCTAAGCGACCATTTTCTGCTCTCATTTCAAACCAACAAAGGACAACATTTTGGAGAAGTGCGCGATCGGATAGAAAAATCAAAAGGAAAAATTCGAAATCAAAAAGCTGACTTTTTATTGTTTCGATTGCTCGATGCTTTGCTAGATGAAATATTTCAATATTCAAGTGAGATTTCAGATGAGATTGACCTTATTGATGATCGCATACATTCCCAAATGCAATCGAACTTACTTCGTGAAATTGAACTTAAAAAAAGACAACTCATTAATTTAAGAAAAATAGTTCATCCAATAAAAGACCTTCTTGCAGTTTTAGAATCTATGAATAACGCGCTCATTGAAAGTAGGAATAAACAATATTATAAAAACCTTAGAAATAGTTGCGTAAGTTTATTAGAAGATATTGATGCTCATAAACAAATACTTGAAGGATTAGCTAACCTCTACTATGCCTTACAAAATCAGCGTATGAATGAAATTATGAAAATTCTTACTGTTATGAGTAGCATCTTTATACCGCTCACTTTTATAGCAGGTGTTTATGGCATGAATTTCAAACATATGCCCGAATTAGATTATCCTTACGGTTATTACACTATAATTAGTATCATGTTTCTATTAAGTTGTAGCCTACTGATCTTTTTTATTAAAAGGGGTTGGCTCAAACGAGACTAGATGTTAATGAAGTGTTAAATACCTCAAACACGAAAATAAGCTTCCTATCTTTCCACTAGATAAACTGATACTTATGAAAAAATTAATGCTTTCTTTTGGTGTTGTTTTGATGGCAATCCTTGGCCTCAACACCGTTAATGCACAAATTGAAAAAGGTGCTAAAATCGAATTTAATAAAGAAGTACATGACTACGGTAACATCAAATACGGTGGTGAACCATACTGTTCTTTTGAATTCAAAAATACAGGAGACGAACCATTAATCATCTCCAACGCAAAAGGATCTTGTGGATGTACAGTTCCTGAGTGGCCAAAAGAACCAATTGCTCCAGGCGCAAAAGGGATCATCCGTGTCAAATACGATACCAACCGTCCGGGCCCAATCAACAAAAGTGTAACGATTACTTCCAATGCACTTAACGAGCCTAACAAAGTAATTCGAATCAAAGGTGAAGTTGGTCCAGCTCCAGAAAGTGGCACACCAGTGAACAACGCAGGTGCACCTATCAACAACTAATTTGCAAATCTCCTAATTTCAAAAGCCACTCCTCAGAGTGGCTTTTTTGTTGGATCAGATTTCAAGAAAATTATTTACGGTAGTTGGCCAATTGGGGGCAGTACCCGAACGAAGCAGCTGAATGGTTTGCATTCCGGCAACGGAGGCAGCCTCGAGCTCTGCTGAAATATCAGAGAGAAATAGAATTTGTTGCGGATCTAAACCTAAAAATTGTGCTATTTTTTGGTAGGTCTCTTGTTCTTTTTTTGGACCAGTATTAGTGTCAAAATGATTGGAGAAGTGCACTGACAAATCTCCAAAATCGCTGAAGCGAAACAACAGCTTTTGCGCAGCTACGGACCCCGATGAAAACACCCCTATTTGAAGGCCTTTGCTGCGCCATTGATTGAGAGCTGCAGGAACATCATCAAAAACATGACCTGTAATGGCTCCTGTTTCATAGCCGTTTTTCCAGATAATACCCTGAAGTGCTTTTAATGGCGTTAGTTTTCTATCTTCCTCGCTCCATTTTTGAAGACAAGCCAACACCTCTTCTGTAGTTGTTAGGTGTCGTCCTTCTTCTTGGGCGGCAATTTCTATAATTTCGGAGAAGGCGTCTTTAACATCTGTAATATGGCCATGTTTGGTGAGCTCGTTGAGGTGTTCACGAAAATAAGGGAAAAGTACCTCGTATACAAAATCTACAGAACTGGTGGTCCCTTCGATATCCGTTAAAATATATTTGATTTGCTTATCCAAGCGTTGGCGACTTAAAATGAAGATATTTAGATTCTATACCAGATTCCGTATAAATGGGCGTCCAACCCGACATATCTGTAAAGATTCGGATCGCTTTAACGAATGGTTGTTGCGCACCTGCATCAAACCAATGTTTGGTGCCCGCTGGCACACTAATGAGATCGCCACGCTGACACAACACATTAAAAACGGGTGCATCTTGTAAATGAAACCAAAATAAGCCTTGCCCATCGACAAAGAAGCGTATTTCGTCTTCATCATGCGTGTGTTCGGCTAAGAACTTAGCACGTAGTTGCTCGTAATTTGGGGTAAGGGCGTGAATGGAAATAACATCGGCACTTTGGTAGCCTCCGCTCGACATAAATGGCTTTAAATCTTTGGCATAAGCCTCTAAGATTTCGTCCTGGCTGGCGGTATCATCAAATGTAACGGTACAAGACCACTGATCAAAAAACACATGGTATTGTTGAAGAAATGCTTTTATTTCAGAAGAGTCAAAAAGCTGAATCGCTTGGTCGGGAATAGATAGAATGGCCATTGTTATAATAAAAATTCACACTCGCAAAGATAATCTAAAGTCTCGAGATGCCTTTGTGCCTCAAAAAGGTTGTCTCCCCAAGCGTATGTGCCATGACCCGCAATAATAAAGCAATGATGTTGAACTTCAGCTAGGCGTTCATCCAATGCCTGGCAAAGTACTACCATATCTTGCTGATTCTCTATGATTGGGATTTCAAGGTTATCTAAATGACTCTTGCATCCTTTAAAGCCCTTTTGAAGTTCATAACCCTGAACGGCAAACAAGTGCTCGTTGAACTGTGAAATCAATACTGGGAATTTTCCATGACTGTGCAATACAACTTTTGCATCTGGAAAATTTTTGTAAATCCAAAGATGAATTTGCGTCTCGTCTGAGGGCTTGATGCCCTGAAATAATCCGGTTCCTAGACCTTTTTCATCAATGCTTATCAAATCGTGCTCAGTGAAATCAGCTTTATTGACCCCAGACCTAGAAACCCAACATTGCTGCTGTTCGTCTATAAATGAATAATTGGTAGAGGTAGCTGGCGACCACCCTCTAGCATTTAAAGTGCGAATGAGTTGTGCGAGTGCAGCCTTCATTAGTTAGAGAGGGTCTCTTTAACGAGCGCGGCAATTATTTTACCATCAGCTTTTCCAGCAAGTTTTGCAGATAAAATACCCATCACCTTACCCATATCTTGAGGGCCGCTTGCTCCGGTTTGAGCTACAGCTGCAGCTACTTCAAAACGAATCTGGTCTTCGGTAAGCATTTGAGGCAAATAAGCCTCTATTACTTGCGCTTGATACAATTCTTCGGCAGCAAGATCTGGACGGTTTTGGTCTTGATAAAGTGTGTAGGTCTCCATGCGTTGTTTATGGAGCTTCATGCATATTTTAAGCGCTACCTCCTCACTTACTTCAGCAGCTGCACCTGAGGTAGCCTCAAGTAAGAGTTTTGATTTGATGTCTCGGAGTGCTGCTAGTTTTTCCTTTTCTTTGGCTAGCATTGCATTTTTGATATCTAGATTGATGCGCTCTGTGAAGGTCATGATCAGTCTACGTTATCGTGTAAAAAATTATTTCCGTTCCGCAGGGTAGGCTGGCCATTGACATCAGTACCCACTCCAAAGCGTGAAATCTGCTCTTGTGTACTAGGTATTTGTTCGTGTAAATGAATATTTCTGCGAACAAATGCTGGTTCATTCTCAAATTCTAACAAACCGTCGGGCTTTTGAAGTTTGGAAGTGAACTCTTGAATACGACTCACGCGCTCTTGTACTTTGCGCTGTTGCTCTTCAGGACTTAAAATGCGCTTCGGCGTTTCCATCTCTACGCGTTGTATGCTGTCATCTTCGAGCACATGCTTAACAATATGTTGAGGTTGCGAGGATGTTACTTCTTGAACTGGTTCAGTGGCAGAGGCAACTTGTTCTGAATCTGCTTGTACATCGAATACTTCCCAACTCATGGAGGTTTGAGCCGGAAGTGTTTCTTCTTTCTCATCGTAGAGATTGAAGGTCTTTTTTGCTGTTGCCGACACTGCATCTATTGGTTGCTCTGTAACTTGTAATGGACTCGCTAAAGGCGATTCTACTTGCTTCAAAAAAGGCTCTTCTGTGTTGGCTTGAATTGATGCCGAGGCTAAGGACTCAAAAGGAGAGGTCAAAGGAACTGTGATTTCTTGTTTCTGATCTTCTTCGAGAACAACTACAGTACGCTCAGGACTTTTTTCAAAACCTGTGAGCGGAGAAGACGTAAATCCGGTAGCAATAATGGTAAGACTGAGTTGATCACCTAATGATGCATCGTAGCCATGACCCCAAATGACATCAGCTGTAGAACCTGCTGCCTCTTGAATGTAATCGGTGATATCCGTGATTTCATCCATCATGACTTCTCGGTCACCGTAAGTGATGTTGAGCAAGACATATCGTGCGCCATTGATATCGTTGTCGTAAAGTAAAGGTGAAGTAAGTGCTTCTTTAACAGCTAATACCGCTCGGTTTTCACCTGAAGCCAACGCACTTCCCATGATGGCGTGTCCGGAATTGCGCATAACCGTATTGACGTCGTTGAAATCGACATTTATGGCACCCGTTACTGAAATTACCTCAGCGATTCCTTTGGCTGCTACGGTTAAAACGTCATCGGCATGAGAGAATGCCTCTGACAATGACATGTTTTTACCAAACTCGCGCAAGCGCTCGTTGTTGATAATGAGAAGGGTATCTACATTTTGACGCATGCGCTCTAAACCTTCTTCGGCTTGTTGACGTCTTTTGCGACCTTCAAAATTAAATGGAACTGTTACAATACCAACCGTTAATATGCCAAGATCTTTGGCAACTTGGGCAATGACAGGAGCCGCACCTGTTCCGGTACCACCACCCATGCCTGCCGTAACAAAAACCATCTTGGTATCCCTAGAGAGTAGCTCTCGGATTTCTTGAATATTTTCCATGGCCGCATTCATGCCTACTTCCGGAATCATGCCTGCTCCACGGCCTTCAGTCAGGTTTGGACCTAATTGAATTTTATAAGGTACCGGAGAAAGTTCAAGCGCTTGGCAATCCGTATTACAGACGATAAAATCAACACCTGCAATTCCTTGCAAGAACATGTGATTGACTGCATTAGAGCCACCTCCGCCAACACCTATCACTTTAATGATAGAGGCCGCTTGGGTTGTTTCGTGTTTTGGTAAATCAAATTCCATAATACTGCTTTGTATAACCGCGTTTGTCAAAATATATTAATCTTCAGAATCATCAAAGAATTTCCTCACCGGACCTAAAATACGATCGAAAAATTCTCCTCTGCGTTCTGCATTAGAATGGGTTTTTATCTTTTCCTCTTTGTTGGAGATTTGCTCTTGAGTGGCTGGCTCTTTGTCTTGGGTTAAAGCTCCATCTTCCCAAGGCTTGAGCGCTTCAACACTTTCAAAACCTTTAAGAACTAGACCGATTCCGGTAGCAAACATAGGGCTAGATAAAGCTTCAATGTCATTCGAATTCGCTAGGTGTTCTGTCGGGTAACCAATACGCGCATCCATTCCGGTAAGGTATTCAATGAGTTGAGTGAGGTGCTTAAGTTGCGAACCCCCTCCGGTAACGACAATACCGCCAATTAGCTTTTTCTCGTATCCAGAGTTTTTGATTTCGAGATTGACGAGCTCGATAATTTCCTCCATTCTCGCCTGGATAATACTCGCTAGATTGCGCAATGTGATTTCCTTAGGGTCACGTCCTCGCAAGCCAGGGATACATACAACCTCATTTTCTTTACTTTCGGATGCCAAAGCGCTACCGTATTTTACCTTGAGCATTTCTGCTTGGCGCTGCATGATGCGACAGCCTTCTTTGATATCTTGGGTAATGACATTGCCTCCGAAAGGAATTACTGCGGTATGACGAATCAGACCGTCGTGAAAAATAGCAACATCGGTAGTGCCTCCACCGATATCCACAAGCACTACACCTGCTTCTTTTTCTTCTTCGGAAAGAACAGCCTCAGCAGATGCGATAGGTTCAAGAATAATATCTTTGACACTAAGGCCAGCGCGATCTACACAACGTGTAATGTTTTGTACGTTGGTTACCTGACCTGTAATGATGTGAAAATTTGCTTCGAGGCGAACTCCTGCCATACCAATTGGATCTTTGATTTCTGGCTCGCCGTCGACGATATATTCTTGTGGAATTACCGTGATAATTGCCTCTCCAGGATTCATGACCATTTGGTACATGTCGTCAACAAAAGCATCGATATCAACTTGGGAAATTTCTTCACTCGCCGTGCGTCGGGTATATATACCACGATGCTGCATGCTTTTGATGTGCTGCCCAGCAATACCAACGTGAACATTTTTGATTTTTAGATTTCCGTCTACCGTATTTTGGGTGGCTTCAACTGCGGCATTGATGGATTGCACCGTGCGTTCGATATTCGACACCACACCTCGCATGACGCCCAAAGACTCACTTTTACCCATTGCGATTATTTCAATTTTGTTGTGCTCGTTTTTTCGACCCACAAAAAAAGCGATTTTGGTGGTTCCAATGTCCAAACCAACAACTACTCGCATGCGCTTCACTTCGGCATTGTTATTTTTTCCTGCAAACGATTTGTCCATCATACTTGACACTTATTTCTTTGTATTTATTCCAGCCTTCATGAGGCAGGGCTTCTTTGTAAAAATGGCTCAGACGTTCAAATTTGTCTGAAACTTCTTTGGTACTGCGCGCAGGGCCAAAGATGATTTGTTGCTCTCCAACCATCGGAATAAGTATAAAATCTCCGTCTGATTCGAGGTAAACTTGACCTATTAATTGCTGCATTAGTGGATCATTACAAACATAATTTGAAATGCGGTAGATTTGACCGATTTTTTGAGAACTTTTCAAATTTGAATTGTTAATAAAATCGTTGTTCACATGAGGGTTGTAGACATCGTGAATGGCTCCTGAAAAAACCAAAACCCTGGCAGTGTGTAACCTCGATCTGTACATCATAAAACCATCTTGATCAAGGTAATAACTCTGTCTGCTGGTATTGAAAATCCTGGCAATTGGTTTGCGGAGTTCTAATTTCACCTCCCAATTTGAGCCCAAGTGTTTATAGACTTCGGCACGCTTCACTTCAGCCATAGCTGCAATGGCACGTTCAATTGAATGGATCTGAAGTTGATTCACACGCATTTTTCTTCGAAATAGTTGCCTTAACTGCAAACGGTCTAGTAATTCTTCTTCGGTTAAAAATGCATTTTCGTCCTCGGCATGAATGGCAATGCTTGGCTGATCTAAATGCGTTTGCTGCTCTTTACTTTGCGCAAAATAAAAAACGACACCTACCCCAACAAAAATGAGCAGCCAAAAAATCCTTACAAGCCAAATTTTCATGAGTTCGTGATTTGAATTTTGAGTAGTTCGGTTATAGGCTTCACTATTCGATCTATATCGCCTGCCCCTATGGTCAATACAACCCCTTTTTTTACAGATTGCAGGGCCAGTAGTATTTCATGGGAAGACATTACAACTTTTGACTGAAGCGCAACGGCATCCAATAGCCACTCGCTCGTCACGCCATGTATTGGCTCTTCTCGGGCAGGATAAATCGGTAATAAGTACAACTGATCAAGAGCTGCTAACGAAAGTGCAAAATCTTGGGCAAAATCTTTAGTGCGCGAAAATAAATGGGGCTGAAAAATACCAATCACGGGTAACTCAGGATAAATGCTTCGAACCGATGTTATCAAGGCGTTTATTTCAGTCGGATGATGCGCATAATCATCGATGTAAACTAAATTTTCTGAACGCAAATGATACTCAAAACGACGTTTAACCCCGGTAAAACTTTTCAGCGAGGCACGTAAGTCATCCACTTTATACCCCAGTTGTACTAAAAGAGCGATGCAGCCTAGCGCGTTTTCTGCATTATGAATTCCAGGAAGACCCAATTCTATATCGAGGAATAGTTCATCATGAAGACGCAAATCTGCCACCTGAAAACCACTGACATACCGTAAGTTGTTGAAAGAATAATCAGCTGTTTGTGAATCTATGGCATAAGTGTGAACAGCAGCAAGGCTTGGAAGAGAAAGTCCTTCTTTTTGAATACAGTTTCCCTTGGGGTCTATGCGCAAAGAAAACTGTCTAAAACCTTCCTCAAACGCATTTGAATTGCCGTAGATGTCTAGGTGATCTGGGTCAGTGGCAGTGATAATTGCTGCAAAAGGCGATAATTGAAGAAAACTGCGGTCGAATTCATCGGCCTCAATTACAGCAAATGGACTTTGGGCGTGAAGCACAAGATTGGAATCAAAATTACTTGCGATACCGCCCAAAAATGCTGTACAACCGGCTCCTACTTCAGTTAACATATGCGCCAAAAGGGAACTCGTGGTGGTTTTTCCGTGCGTGCCTGCAACGCAGAGCCCTTGGTATGTTTTGGTAAGCGCCCCAAGAACCTCTGCTCTCTTTAGAATCGTAAAAGAATACTGCTGAAAATATTCAAGTTCTCCCAATACTTTAATTGCTGGCGTATATATAACTAAGGTGGTGTTTGGATCGGTAAATTGTTTTGGGATTTGAGTTCCAAGATCTTCAAAGTGAATAGCTATTCCCTCTTCAATAAGTTTTTGAGTGAGGGCAGTATGAACTTTGTCGTAACCCCCTACTTGCTTACCGGTAAATTTAAAATACCTGGCTAAGGCGCTCATGCCTATTCCGCCGATACCGATGAGGTAGATATGATCAAATTGTTGAAGTGTTTTCATGAGCGGATATGCTTAAGGCAAACATCAATGATATCACTAGTGGCATTTGGGAGCGCCAACGTTTTGATTGCTGCTGATAAGCTCTTTTGTTGTGCTTCATCATGAACCAAAGCAAGTGTAGTTGGTAGCAATTGCTCTTGAGCATTGGCATCCGTGACCAAAATTGCAGCCAATTTATCAACCAGAGCCAAAGCATTTTTGGTTTGGTGATCCTCCGCTACATTTGGTGAAGGAACAAGAATAACGGGTTTGGCAACCAAAGTCAATTCACTTACCGAGAGCGCCCCAGCACGTGAGATAATCACTGTTGCCAAAGCGTAGGCAAGATCCATTCTTTGGATAAAAGTAAAAATCTTGACATTTGGCGTTAAGGTCTCTTGTAGTTGCAACATTTCTTTTTCATAGGATTTGCCGCATTGCCATAGGATTTGGATATCTGTAGTTCCTATATTTGGAAGCGCTGCGCTCAGCGCTGCATTTAATGTTCTGGCCCCTAAACTACCGCCCATTACGAATATGGTTGGCTTAGTGGCATCGAGGTCAAAATAGGCCGCTGCCTCGTTTTTAAGTCTCGAGAGATCTTCAAGTAAATATGACCGCACTGGATTACCCGTTAGGTATATTTTATGAGCAGCAAAATATTGTTGCATTCCAGGATATGCCACACAAATTGCCTTGGCTTTTTTGGCTAGTAATTGATTGGTTTTACCCGGAAAAGAGTTTTGCTCTTGTAATAAGGTTGGTACCCCAAGTAATTGCGCCATTTGAAGCGTTGGGCCACTGGCATAACCACCAACACCGATTACTAGTTCAGGTTTAAATTTACGGATCACAAAAAATGCCTTTGCCAAACTTTGGAGTAGCTTAAACGGCAACCATAAATTTTTAATCGTCAACCTTCGTTGCAACCCTACTATTGGCAACCCTACTATCTGATAACCAGCCTGAGGAACCTTTTCCATTTCCATTTTTCCTTCAGCCCCAATGAATAAAAGCGCAGCATCGGTATTTCTACGTTTTATTTCATCGGCAATAGCCAAAGCGGGAAAAATATGACCACCCGTTCCACCACCAGAAATAATTACCCTAGTTAACTTCATTTTCTTGTGCACTTGCAAATTGATTCTCTTGCTCATTTTTCGGAAGTTCTTTAGCAAATGATTGCACGACCCCAATGGAAACACAGGCCATTACCAAAGCAGATCCCCCCATGGCCAAAAATGGCATATTTTGTCCTGTAACCGGAAAAACACCTGTACAAACCAACATATTCACGCTCGCTTGTGTGAGTAAATGAATGCCTATTCCGAGCGCAACATAACTCTGAAATAAATCTGGTGTTTTGAGCGCAAATCTGATCATCCGAAAAAGTAAAATCATATAGAGAAGCACCAGAAAAGCCGCCGATACAAAACCAAATTCTTCCACAAAAGTGGCGTAATAAAAATCGGCATAGGCCTCTGGTAAAAATTCTTTGAGCTTACCGTCTCCTACACCTTGGCCAAAAAAGGAACCCACAGAAATTGCTAATTTGGCATTGTTAGCTTGCTGATTGGCCTGTAAGCTTTCAATGCTCTGATTGGCGGTGTCGACACGGTTATTGATTCGATTCATCCATGTGTCATACCTCGGTAAGATATTTGCATCTGGCAAAGCCAAGTGGATACCTACTACCAAAAATATTAGTGCCACAGCAATTCCTGCGAGGGTTAGTAATTTCAAGAGTGGTACTCTACCAATAAACAAAAGGAGCATACTCAACATAAATAGCATTGCCGAAGTAGAGAAGTTATCCTTTAAAATAAGTGCGCAAGTGGCCGCAATTGGCAAAAGTAAGGGTAGCATGCCCTCGCGCCAACTATTTAGTTTCTGTTGCTTTTTGACCAACAATTTACTCACGTAAATGATCAGTGCCAATTTTGCAAAATCAGAAGATTGAAAGGTTAGATTAATAAACGGAATGCGAATCCAGCGGCCTGCACCATTTACCTCTGCACCAAAAAACCAAGTAAATAGCAAAAGGGCTAGACCTAAATAATAGGCAAACTTTGCGGTTTGACTAATATATTTAGCAGGTATCCGATGAATGGCGAACATTGCCCCAAAGCCGAGCACTACATAGATGAGATGCTTAAATAAATAGACAAACGGAGAACCCCCCTCTATTTTGACCAATATGGGCACGAAACTATACACCGTAACCAACGAGAAAGCCATCATTAACAAGGTAATGATCCAAATAACGGGGTCGCCTTTAAGATAAGAAAGGTAAGTCCTCATGACAACGAATTATAACATACGAACCGCTTGCTTAAATTGCTGACCTCTGTCTTCGTAGCTACTGAATAAATCAAAGCTTGCACATGCTGGAGACAAGAGTACAGTTTCATCTTTTGTAGCGAGTTGATAAGCAAAGGCAACCGCCTCATGCGCTGATTTTGCCTCAACCACCACCTCGACTTGGTCGCCAAAAGCTGCGATGATCTTTTGATTATCTAAACCCAAGCAAATAATAGCTTTTACTTTTTGAGTCACTAATTCTTTTAATTCGCTGTAGTCATTTCCTTTATCAATACCGCCTACAATCCATACTGTTGGTTTGTCCATAGATTCTAATGCAAACCACGCTGCATTAATATTCGTTGCTTTGGAGTCATTGATAAATTCAATACCGTTGACTTTAGCCACAAATTCCATGCGATGTTCTACATTAATAAAATCCTGTAAACTTTCGCGTAGAACGTCGGTGCGGATTTCGACAAGCCTTGCTGCAATCCCTGCGGCAAGAGCATTTTGGGTGTTGTGCTTTCCCTTAAGAGCTAATTCGTGTATAGACATGGTAAATTGTTGTTTGTTTATATTGATGTATAGTTGTTTTTCGTCTGCATATGCGCCCATTGCTTGTTCCGTCTTTAAAGAAAACGGGTGCAATTGAGCTGTAATTTGATGGCGTTTCATTTGTGCTGCAATGAGTTGATCATCGGCATTGAAAATGAAAAAATCCGTTGCACGCTGATTTTGTAGAATGCGGAATTTAGAACGGGCATAATTTTCCATTTGGTAATTATAACGGTCTAGGTGATCAGGGGTAATATTGGTAAGAATGGCGATATCTGCTTTGAAAGTAAACATGTCGTCTAGCTGAAAAGAACTAAGCTCCAACACATAGATTTCAAATGCCTCCGTGGCAATTTGCTTTGCAAAACTTTGTCCAACATTGCCAGCTAAACCAACGTTAAGCCCTGCTTTTTTAAGCATATGGTAACACCACAAAGCAGTAGTGGTTTTGCCATTACTTCCCGTAATACAAATGTGTTTGGCTTGAGAGTAATAGCCGCCAAATTCAATTTCTGAAATGACCGAAATGCCCTTTTCGCGAATAGCTCGCATCAGGTCAGACTTTTCTGGTATTCCGGGTGATTTAATGATTAAATCAGCTGATAGTATTTTAGCCATGGAATGTGACTCGGCCTCAAATTCAATATGCTGTGCCAATAATTCATGTTGAAATGACGGTTTTATTTTTGAGCCGTCAGATACAAATACACGCCAACCTTTTGCCTTGGCCAAAATAGCTGCTCCAACCCCAGATTCTCCGGCGCCTAAAATGACAAGCAAGCGATTCTGAGCCTCCATCTTAACGCAATTTGAGGGTAACAATAGTGACCACCGCTAACAAGACGGCTACTATCCAAAATCGAGCAACTATCTTTGCCTCATGAATGCCTTGCTTCTGATAATGATGGTGCAATGGCGCCATTAAAAAGATTCGACGCCCTTCGCCATAGCGCTTCTTGGTGTACTTAAAGTAGCCGACTTGTAGCATGACAGAAACATTCTCGACAAGAAAAATTCCTGCCAATACAGGAATGAGCAATTCTTTGCGAATCGCAATCGCAAATACGGCAATTATACCGCCCAAAGCTAGACTTCCTGTATCGCCCATAAAAACTTGTGCAGGAAATGAGTTATACCACAAAAAGCCAACGCAAGCGCCAACAAATGCCGCAATAAAAATGACCAACTCCTCAGCTTCTGGAATGTACATGACATTCAGGTAGTCGGCAAATTTGGCATGTGAACTTACGTAAGCGAGTACAGCAAGTGCAATACCGATGATAGCCGATGTGCCCGTAGCCAAACCGTCTAAGCCATCAGTCATATTGGCACCATTGGATACGGCAATTACAATAAATATGACGATCGGAATAAAAATAAGCCAGCCGTATGATTTATTGGTATCGCCGATGAGCCAATTGTAATTGAATTCATTTCCTTTGAAAAAAGGAATCGTAGTGGTCATGTCGTCAGTGCGGATCCATTTGTAATTCTCGCCTGAATTTTGCGCATGCTCATGGGTTACAAATGTTTCATCAGGTTGTAATTGATAATTAGCCGCTACTCTTTTGTGCACGACTACATCATCGGAGAAATACAAAATACCTCCTACAATGAGCCCAACGCCAATTTGACCTATAATTTTGGAGGTCCCTTTGAGGCCTTCCTTATTCTTTCTAAATACTTTAATATAATCATCTAAAAACCCAATTAAGCCCAACCAAATGGTGGCAATTACCATAGTAATGACATACACATTTTGGAGTTTTGCAAAGAGTAAAGTTGGAATCAGTATGGCTGCCAATATAATTAAGCCGCCCATTGTTGGGGTTCCAGATTTTTCTAACTGGCCTGCCAATCCGAGGTCGCGAACGGTCTCTCCGATTTGTTGTAGGCGCAAGCGTGCGATGATGCGTTTGCCAATAATGACAGAAACAATCAAAGAGGTAATTAGCGCCAACGAAGCACGAAAGGAAATAAACTGAAACAACCCTGCACCAGGTAAATTGAGTTGATCTAGCCAGGAAAACAAATAATACAACATGCTATTTATCGAGTTGGTGAATAAGTTCTTTGGTAATAGCGAGGTCGTCAAATGCAATACGAACCCCATTGATTTCTTGATAATTTTCGTGTCCTTTTCCTGCTATGAGCAGGATATCGCCAGGTGAAGCCATCAGCAAAGCTGTTTTGATTGCTTGTTTACGATCGACAACGGCCAGTGTGCGAACGGCGGCTTGCGCATCCAAGCCTGCCTCCATCTCTGAAATAATTTGTTGCGGATCTTCTGAGCGCGGATTATCTGCAGTAAGCACAACTTGCTGACTGCGGGCTGCAGCAATAGCAGCCATTTTTGGTCGTTTGTCTTTATCGCGGTCTCCGCCACAACCCACCACAGTAATGACTTTGTTCTTTTTCTGAAAAGCAGCTATGGTAGCCAGTACGTTTTCCAGCGCATCAGGTGTGTGCGCATAATCAACAATTGCGGTAATCCCATTCGGACTCGTAAAATGCTCAAAGCGTCCACTCACATGAGTGAGTTGACTAATGACACGCAAAACTTCCTGTGGCTCTTGACCTAACTGAACAGCTAAACCGTATACCAATAACAGATTAGCGGCGTTAAATGCACCTACTAAACGCGTATGAACTTCATTGCCGTTGAATTGTAAGACCAAACCACCCAAACTATTCTCGATGATTTTCCCTTTAAAATCTGCCGGAGTTTTGAGCGCATAGGTCAATTTTTTGGCCGCTGTATTTTGCATCATTACCAAGCCATTTTTATCGTCTGCGTTTACGAGCGCTATAGTGTGCGATCCTAAACCATCAAAAAACGATTTTTTAACGCGTAAATATTCGGCGAAAGTAAGGTGGTAGTCTAGGTGGTCATGTGTAATATTTGTAAAGCCCGCCGCGCTAAAGTGCAAACCCTGAATTCGACCCTGGTGAATGGCGTGAGAGCTGACCTCCATGAAGCAATACTGACAGCCTGCATCGACCATATCTCTTAAGAGTGCATTCAGCGCTACAGGGTCAGGAGTGGTATGTGTAGCTGTTATTGCTTGCGACCCTATCTTATTGACAACCGTAGAGAGTAAACCGCAATAAAAGCCCAAATTCGTATATAAATCATGGAGTAAAGTAGCGGTAGTTGTTTTGCCATTAGTTCCGGTAACACCGACGAGCGTAAGTTGCTTGGATGGATTTCCATAAAACGCGCAAGAAAGCTCAGCGAGCGCATGACTCGTCTGGCTAACCAATACTACAGTTGCATCTTGTGGCAAGTCAATTGAACGCTCTGCTATAAATACCCGACAACCTTGCTCATAGGCTTTCTGAGCAAATTGATGACCATCTGTCAAAGAGCCAACAATACAACAAAAAATAGCGCCATCTTTTGCCTTTCGAGAATCAAAAACTATTTCAGCAATAGGCTGCTCCAAGTTTCCTTGAAGTAGTTGATAAGGCAGCGAAGACAATAACTTTTTGAACTGTTGCATTTAATTTAATTTGATACGAATCAATTGGCCTTTAACGATTTCAGCACCAGGTTTGATGGATTGCGTACTCACTTTTCCTTTTCCGCTCATGCGCACGATTAATCCTTGAGATTCCAATAGGTACACTGCATCTTTAGCGGTCATACCCGTGACATTCGGAACCTTGGTTTCTAAAACCGACTTTTGCTGGATTTGTAGGCGCTGCTTAGCGGTGTCTGCCTGAACCCATTCACTGGAAGAATTGAGTTGGTAACGGATGTCGAGTTGTTTTAAAAGAGAAGTGAGCTCTTTGCGTTGACCGCTTTTGACAGTAGGTACATCGGAAGCTATTGGATTGCGCGGATCATTGATGGCCCTGTGGTACTGCAATGAAGAGGCGTAAATTTTATTGGCGATTTCCGCAAAGACAGTCCCCGAGACGGCTGCTCCGTAATACGCAACTACCGGTCGAGAAATAACGACAATACAAGAGTAGATTGGTTTTTTTGCCGGAAAATAACCCACAAAAGAAGCTTGGTAAGCACGGACCTTTTCATTTCTGTAGCCAGTTTCACCGCGTAGTTGCGCTGTGCCTGTCTTTCCTGCGATTGTAAATAAAGAGCTTTTGAGTTGTTTACCTGTGCCCCTTATCATGACGCCTTCCAAACAGTTTTGTAAGATTTTTAGGGTATGTGAGGAGCAAATTTCTGGATTAAGCACCACCGGCTCAAAGTTTTTAATGACCCGGCCATGTCGCAAGATTTTTTCTACAAACAGTGGTCGAACCAATTTCCCTTGATTGGCCACTGCATTGTAAAAGGCTAGGGTTTGAAGCGGCGTCTGCATGACTTCATAACCTACAGATTGCCAAGGCAACGACAATGCAGACCAATTACTATCTCCAGGTCTTGTTACTTTTGGGCGAGGCTCACCTTCAAGATCTATACCCAACTTCTCGGTAAGCCCAAATTGTTCTAATCTGTCGATGAAAACATCAGGATCATCTTTATAACTGCGGTTCATGAGTTGCAAAATCACATTCGATGATTTTTCAAATGCTTTTTGCACAGTAATGATACCGTAACCTCTTCCATGGTTTGCATCTGCCATCCCGTCTTTTCCTACCCTGTAGAAACCAGAGGCATTTACTTTATCATTAATTTTAAAGCGTTCGTCCTCGAGCCCAGCCATTAAAGAGGCCAACTTAAAGGTTGATCCAGGAACCTCTAAATGCCCTATGGCATAATTGAAGTTCTCTTCATACTTTCCTTCTTTAATTCTCGTCAAATTTGCGATGGCACGCACATAACCGGTTTGTACTTCCATTAAAATGATACTGCCGTGCTCGGCGCCCATGGCAATCATTTGTTTTTCGAGCTCAGAATGGGCTACTTCTTGAATTTCTTTATCAATTGTCGTGACTACATCTGCGCCTTCAACGGCTTCTTTTAAGATTTTTCCTGTGCGTTTCCAACCAGAAGAAATGCGCTGCTCTACCTCTTTACCTTGCTCGCCTTTTAGATAGTCATAAAAAGCTCCTTCGATGCCAACCTTAAGCGTATCTGTGAGGTTGTCAATTTTATAATAACCCAGCGTCCTGTTTAGTAAGTTTCCAAAAGGTTTTTTACGCATAATCACCTCGATATTGTCTATTATTCCGCCTTTCATCTGACCCAATTCAAAAATTGGCAGCTTGCGTAATTTTTTACGGGCATCGTTGGTTACCTTTCTACGAATAAGTAAGTAACGAACCCCATTGGCTCTCGCCTTGCGGATTTGCCTTTCGTAGGCGCTTTCAGATTTGTCTGGATACAGGCGATGTAAACCTTGACTGAGCTCGCCTACTTTTTGATCAAAAAGTTGATCTTCTACCACAGTCGGATCCATGTAGATGTCGTAGAAAGTAATGCTCGTAACCAACGGAACCTCATTGCGGTCGAGTATCTGACCCATTCGCGGAATACGGTCAGCAACCCTTGTGGGCAAGTCCCCTTCTTGAGTTTCCATGGCAGAACCCGGACCATTCAATTGAAGGTCAAGTGTGGAATATAGTACACCTAACATGACGAACACAAAACCAAAATAAATGAGGTATGCGCGGTAATAGAGGTATTTTCTATCCTTATTCATGGACCTTTTCTTTGATACGAATCACTTTGGTTGCGTTCTGGGTTTCTTTCAACTCCCGCTCAGCTAGGCGTTCTGCCATTCTAAAGCGCCGAGTCACTAATTCCAATCTAGCTTTTGCCTCGATGAACTCAGCCGAATGCTGATCTAAGTTGCGTTGTGCAGCATCGGTGTCTTTGTTGAGTTGTTTGCCGTAATAGCCTTTTGAAATAAGGATCAGTAGCAATAACATGATAAAGAAGATGTAATTCAGATTGTCTAAAACAAAAGACTTGGTTAAGAATTCTCCATTCAGGATCTGTGCAAACGCATTTGCCTTACCACCTTTTGGTCGCTTACCTGCAGCATCTTGAGTCTTAGCCATTTCTTTCTGCAATTCTTAGTTTGGCACTTCTTGCTCTAGAGTTCAGCTCACACTCTTGTACATCGGCAACTATTGGATGTCGATTTACTTCTGTGAATGGCTTCTGAATATTTCCGAAAAAATCTTTTTCGATTTCACCAGAAAAACTCCCTCTTTTCATGAAATTCTTGACCAAGCGATCTTCTAAAGAATGATACGACATGACCACCAAGCGGCCGCCAGGTTTGAGCACTTGGGCAGCTTGCTCCAGAAAATCTTTGAGCACCTGCATTTCTTGGTTTACTTCGATGCGAAAAGCTTGAAAAACTTGCGCATAAAATTTATGGTCTTTGAATTTGGGCGCAAAGCGCTCAAGTGCTTTGATCAAGTCAAAAGTGGTAAGAATTGGGTTGTTGTCTCGCTGCCGCACCAGAGCAGCTGCCAAAGCTCTTGAATTTCTGAGCTCACCGTATTCATATAAAATAGCAGCTAATTTTTGTTCATCTGAACTGGCAATTAAGGTTGCTGCGGTTTGGCCGCCATTGCGGTTCATGCGCATGTCCAGGGGTGCATCTTCACGGATACTGAAACCGCGTTGTGCAGTATCGAACTGATGAGAGGAAACACCGAGGTCGGCAATAATGCCATCTACTAAAGGCAAACCCAAAGCCCGCAAGTGATTTCTTAAAAATGAAAAATTTGCGGGAATAAAATGAAAATTAGAGGCTTGCCAAGTGTTGTTGAGTGCATCGGGGTCTTGGTCAAAGACAACCAATTTACCTTTGTCCGATAAGTGATCAAAGATTGCCCTTGCATGACCGCCTCCGCCAAAAGTGACATCGACATAAACGCCGTCTGCCTGAAGAGCCAAGCCTTCAAGACAAGGTTTTAACATGACGGGAATGTGGTAGTCGGTATTAATTTTCATTGTCTAAATCACCCATTACTTCATCCGCTAAATCAGCGAAATCCGCCATGTTGCCTTCGATCATTTCGAAGTACTTAGACTTATCCCAGATTTCAATGCGGTCATTGTAGGCAATAAGCATTACCTCAGCAACCAACCCAACCCGCTCCATTAAAGTAGTAGGAACCAAAATACGGCCTGCGTTATCAAGAGCAACCTGCTTGGCACCCTGATGAAACAGCCTATAAAACATTCGGTTTTTGGGTTTAAACAAGTTCATTTTAGACAGCTTTTGACTAATGCGCTCCCAATCTGAAAGTGGGAATAAAGTCAAGCAATCTTCAAAGCCCTTGTTGAGCATGAAATCGCGCTGGGAAACAGCAGGCAATTGTTTGCGCAAGCCAGATGGAAAGAGGAAGCGCCCCTTTTCATCCATTTTAACCTCAAATTCACCTACTAGTCCTGACATAGCGTTATAATGAGTAAAATTAGTAGATTCTTACCACTTTTTACCACAGCTCTTTTCTTTTGTTGATAACTTCTAACGTATAGCGCCGTTAAAGGTTACATATTAACAATTATAAACAGTCAAATATTGTTGTATTATAAGTGTTTAATCAGTTTTAGTGGGAATTTGTGGGAGACTTTTCAACAATTTGTTAATATCCGATTTTGAAGCTGCTTGTTCACACTGCATTTACACTAAATTTGCAAATGCAAAACAAACAAATCAGTTACCTTCTCATTCCATTACTGGCCTGTATTTGGGGCAGTTCATTTATTTTAATGAAGCGCGGTATGTTTGCAATTGATGGGCAACCTGTATTCACTTCTGCCCAAGTGGCCAGTATTCGAATTTTTTTGGCTAGTGTTGTTTTCCTGCCGTTACTTCCCAAATTACTCCGGAACCTTCAGCGCAAAAAAGACCTCCTTTTCTTTGCAATTGTCGGTTTTGGGGGCAACCTCATTCCAGCATTTTTATTTACTTATGCCGAACAAACCTTAGATTCAGGTATCGCTGGTATTATGAATAGCTTTACACCCATCTTTACGATCATTGTGGGGATGCTCCTTTTTCGAACAAAAATCAATACCCAACAAATAATTGGAACCATTATCGGCTTTGCTGGTATTACCTGGCTTATCTTCCTGAGCAAGCCAGTCCATAGCGGATTTGAACTCACACCCGCACTCGCTATTTTATTCGCCACTTTATTGTACGGTTTAAGCCTCAATACAATCAAACACAAACTCGCTAATTATACCGCCATTCAAGTGGCAACTGGTGGGTTTTCTATGGCCTTTCTACCTGCATTTATTGGTTTGTTTTTCTATCACACGCCTCGCGTTTTCTTTAACAACCCAGATGCACTTTCTAGCTTTGGCTACATATCAGTTCTTGGGCTAATTGGAACTGCTTTTGCAGTTATCATTTTCAATCTGATTATTGCCCAAACCACTGCTGTAGCTGCGAGTACAGTTACCTATTTTATTCCAATTATCGCGGTTGCCATTGGTGTTTGGAATGGCGAGCACTTTATATGGCAACAATTACTATCTATGCTTGTGATTATTAGCGGGGTACTACTTGTGAATATTAAACGTGGAAAAAGCAACAAATAATGACAAAAAGCGTAAGAAAAGCGCGATAAATATTTGGAGTACGCGCTTAAAACATTATCTTTGCACTCCAATTTTGGATTATTTAACATTAATTAAAGCTATATGTACGCAATTGTAGAGATAGCAGGGCAGCAGTTTAAAGTGCAAAAAGACCAAAAGGTTTTTGTACACCGTCTAGACGCCGAAGCAGGTCAAAAATTAGATTTTGATCGTGTTTTGTTGATCGAAGACGCTGGCAAAATCACTCTAGGCGCCCCAGCTATAGAAGGTGCTAAAGTCACCGCAGAAGTTCTTGACCACGTCAAAGGTGACAAAGTGATTATTTTTAAGAAAAAGCGTCGCAAAGGATACCGCGTTAAAAACGGCCACCGTCAACAGTTTACTTCAATTACAATCAAAAGTATCAAAGCATAACTTCCTTCACAGGATTTAAATAAAAGAAACCATGGCACACAAGAAAGGAGTCGGTAGTTCGAAAAACGGTCGCGAATCGCATAGCAAGCGCTTAGGTGTAAAAATCTTTGGTGGTCAGGCTGCCATTGCAGGTAACATCATCGTGCGTCAGCGCGGTACGCAACACCATCCAGGTAACAACGTAGGTATTGGCAAAGACCACACCTTGTTTGCGCTCTCAGATGGCCTTGTCGAATTCCGCAAAAAGAAAGACAATCGTTCATTTGTATCAGTTGTTCCTTTTGAAACAACAGAAGCATAATACAAATTGCAACCCCATCCAAAGCTCCTTCAGAGGAGCTTTTTTTTTGAATAAGCTTTTTTCTAGTCATTAAATGAAGGCTCCATTATCATTTGAATAGACCGCATACTAAGTTTAATCCGTATTTTTGAACGGATTAATTTTGGATGAAATATTTTTTTCTCGTACTCTTATCAAGTTGCCTTCTCACTTTGAGTTTTCCATATACCGGAAGCTTTACACCTTTTGTTTTCATTGGTTTTGTAGCGCTCTTATTTTTGCGTCATCAACTATTGAGTACTGCAATTAAACCTTGGAAACTAAGCCTCTTTACTTTTCCGGCATTTTTACTTTGGAATATCGGCACTACCTGGTGGGTTGCTAATGCCTCCATACCTGGTGGTGTTTTTGCATTTACAATCAATGCGATCCTCATGACTTTAGTCTTTGGGCTTTGGAGTTTAATCGATCGTAAAATAGCAAGAAATTATTCCTTTTGGCTACTCATACCAATTTGGTTGTTGTTTGAATTTGGTCACCACCGCTGGGATCTTTCGTGGCCTTGGCTCACGTTGGGCAATTACTTCTCTGTGCGCACAGGTTGGGTGCAGTGGTATGAATGGACTGGTACACTTGGAGGCAGTGCCTGGGTGCTTTTACTCAATTTATTAATTTTCAAATTAATCCTTCGTTTTCAAAGAAAAGAAAATGCGAAATGGCACATCATCAGCATTTTATCTATCTTGATTTTCCCCATCGTTTTGAGTCAAATATTGCTTTCTTTTGCCCATTTATCAACCACAACAATCCGTGAATTCAAAGCTGTCGTTTTGCAACCCAACATTGACCCCTATACCGAAAAATTTGCAGCAAGTGCCAACAATGAAGCATTTACTGATTCGTTGTTGATTCTCGCCAATCAGCACGTTACGGCACAAACCGATTTGGTATTGGTGCCAGAAACTGCGCTTCCCCTTTCCTTTTTAGAAGATCGCCTACTCACGTTTGAGTTCGGAAGAAAGCTTAAAGCGCAAGTTGCTAAATGGCCACAAGCCAATTTATTGATTGGCGCCTCGACGCACAGAATTTTTAACAGCAAACAATCTGTTGCGAGTCCCCCTATTCCAAATTCAGGCAGTTGGTACGAAAGCTATAATTCTTCGCTACTCGTCACCAAAAAAACGACGCCAAAATATGTGCATAAATCTAAATTGGTCCCAGGTGTAGAACTCGTGCCTTTTTCAGCTTATTTGCCCTTTCTTTCTGCTCTCGCCATAGAAAATGGAGGTACTTCTGGTACCTTGGGGATTGAAAAAAGTCCCAAAATATTTGAAATCCCGATGGATTCCAAGCCTACTAAGATCGCTCCCATTATTTGCTACGAATCTATATATGGTGATTTCGTTCGCCAGCAAGTTCAGAAAGGTGCTCAATTATTATGTGTGATAACCAATGACGGTTGGTGGGGCGATACTCCAGGTTACCAACAACATTTTTCTTTTGCACGTTTGCGCGCTATCGAAACACGTCGATGGGTCTTGCGCAGCGCCAATACAGGTACAAGTGGCAGTATTGACCCTACGGGTAAAATCATCAAAAAAACAGCGTACTGGACCAAAGCCGCGTTTGCTGAGTCCGTTTCGTTGCGTTCCGACTTGACCTTTTACACGCAATATGGTGATTGGCCCGCAGGGCTTTCCTTATCTTGGATTTTATTAGTCCTGAGCTTTGTTTTTATGGAGAAATCGCGTCATTCAAGTAAAGCGAAGGTATGAGGTACTGCATTTTATGTGTTTGCTCTTTTCTTATCGTCTCTTCTTTCAAGACCCAAGTAAATTTTACCAATTCCTCGCTACCAATAGTTGTTATTGATTCAGACAACCTCCCTATTCCGGACGAACCAAAAATTACCGCTCATATGGGCATTATTTACAACGGCCCTGGGCAGATCAATCAACTTTCTGATTCATTTAATCTTTACAACGGTCATATCGGCATCGAAACAAGAGGCTCCTCTTCAAATATGTTTCCGCAACAATCTTATGGTTTAGAAACCAGATACCCAGATTCAAGTAACCTTAATGTGTCGCTCTTTGGTTGGCCTCCCGACAACGACTTTATTTTACATGCGCCCTACACTGACAAATCCTTGATGCGAAATGCTTTAACCTACAAACTAGGCAATGAATTGGGTCGATGGGCACCTCGAACACAGTTTTGTGAGGTAATCCTGAACGGAACATATATCGGCGTTTATGTCCTGATGGAAAGCATCAAACAAAATCCAGGGCGCGTTAATATTGACAAATTAAATGTCGACGATACTTTAGGGAATGAATTAACGGGAGGCTATATTGTCAAGATTGATAAAACGACAGGTGGAGGAGAAATCGCCTGGACATCTCCATACTTGAGCCAGGCTCCTGGCGATGGCCAAATTGAATTTCAACTTCACGATCCTCCATTAAATGAACTACATCCCGTACAAAAAGCATACATCCAAGATTACATCACTGACTGGGAAATCGCATTAAAAATCAGCAGCTTTACCAACCCTTTTTCAGGATACAAGGCATACATTGATGTATTATCATTTATCGACTATTTTTTAATTACAGAACTTTCCAAGAATGTTGACGGTTATCGGATTTCCACTTTTTTACATAAACAGCGAACGAGTGAAGGTGGTAAATTAATAGCTGGGCCACTGTGGGATTACAATTTCGCTTGGGGAAACGTCAATTATTGTGAAGGAGATTTAACCACGGGCTGGGAGATCAATTTCAATGATATTTGCGGTGGCCAATGGCAAAACCCATTTTGGTGGAAGCGCTTGCTTCAAGACCCGCTTTACGCCAATGATGTCAAGTGCCGCTGGACCACACTACGGCAAACCATCTTGAGTGACAGCGCTCTTGTTTCGTATATTGATTCGAATGCAGCTGCGCTTCAAACGCCTGCTGTTCGTCATTATCAAAAATGGCCAATTTTAGGCACCTATGTTTGGCCCAATAATTTTATTGGCCAAAACTATCAAGACGAAATCAATTACCTCAAAACCTGGATTCAGAGTCGAACGGCTTGGATGGATGCCAATATGTTCGGAACTTGCACAGCTAGCACCAGTGAACCACAATATAACGAGATCACGATTGCTCCTAACCCAACTCAAAATGAAATTCTTGTTTCAGGATTAACTGGAGTTGGAGAACTACTGATTCTTGATCTATCCGGAAAAATAGTGCAACAGGTTCCCTTTCAAACAGAACAGGTCCGCATTCCACTTCAGCAACTCCAAAATGGAGTCTATTTTATTGCTGAACCAGGGCTTGGCATTTACAAAAAAGTACTTAAAAATTAAGCCAAGAATCAACTCTGAGGCATCTCCGAAAAAACCCCAATAAAAAAGGGAGAGTCCGAAAACTCCCCCCTTTCCATCAATCAACATTTTAAATATTAGAATCCTGGGTTCTGCTGTAGATTAGGATTGAGTACGATATCTGAAGTTGGGATTGGATACAAGTTGTATTTTGAATCTGTACTAGATCCTGTGGCATCGCCACCTTTAAAGGCCCAAACATAAGAAGCTCCTGTAAACTGATCGAAACGAATCAAGTCAGTACGACGTGTACACTCCCAATTTAATTCTCTTGCGCGCTCGTCTAAGAAATCTTGCGTCACCAAACTCGTAAAGTTATGGGAAGCATCTCCGTAAGCACGCTCACGAATTCTGTTCATGTATACAAGCGCAGTGCTTTGGTCTCCGGTTCTAAATTTAGCTTCGGCATACATTAAGAAAACATCGGCCAAGCGGAACATTGGGAAATCGACATCGACATGAGCTGAAGTAGCGTTATTGGAGCCATTTAAGCCATCTTTTGTCTTGTTCTTGAATTTGGGGTTTGGATAACCTTGAATGAAGGTACTCATGCTTGTGATATCCATCTGATGACCCGTGGTATAGAACATCCAGCGCGAATCTTCAGTGGTATCAGTAAATTTCTCGATAAACTGTTTTGTGGCGCGGTTTCCTGCCCACTTGCCATTGACACCGTAGTCTGCAGCAACCATTGAACCACCAAGTGTAGAGCAAATCAAGAAGGTCGTGCCTCCCCAAGTTTGCGCATACAAACCGTCGTATACAACAGGGAAAATGATTTCTGGCGACGTGTGGTTGTCTGCTAAGAAAATATCTTGGTAGACGTCATCGAGTTGAAATACGTTGGTATTTATGATTTTTTCACAATACGAAGCACAATCGGAGTAACGAGCCGTCCCAGTATATACTTCTGCATTGAGGTATATTTTTGCCATCAGGGCATGAGCAGCACTTTGTGAGGCACGGCCATAGGCTACAGAAGATGCTGGAGTAAGTTCGTCTTCAATGGCTTTGATTTCTGATTCGATGTATTCAAACAGTGCTGCGCGCTGAATTTGCTCTGGTGTAAATGCACCAACGCGGTCTTCTTCGGTTACAAAAGGTACGTTACCGAATAAATCCATAGCGTGGTAATACGCCAAAGCACGCAAGAAACGCGCTTCATTGCGCATGGTTACGATCTGATTGACTTGAGCTGCTGAGAAGCCACGTTCATTGAGCTTTTCATCGCGCGTTTGCCAAATGAACTCGTTACAAAGGGTTATTTGATAGAAAATACGGTAGTACATTCCTTTGACCCAAACGTTGTCTGCATTCCATTCTGATTTGTTCAGATCGGGAATACCCGGGTCATTCCAACCACAAATTGCTTCGTCTGTAGGTAATTCTTGCAAATTCCAAAGAACGCGTACATATGCCGAGAATCCTTCGTCGATGCCCGCAATATCAGCCTGCCCGGCAGGACCTTGGTTGCCGGTCATAGACATGCCAGAATATAACTTGGCAAGTACTTTGATGTAGTTGTCAGGGTCGCTGTAGACTGCCTCTGCATTGAGGCCGTATTTAGGGTTCTGATCTAGATTTTTGCCACAAGCGCCTAACAAAAGTACGCTGGCAAATAAGGTGTAAGTTACTAATCTTTTCATGGTTCAAAAATTAGAAATCAAAGGTGAGGTTAAGAGAATAAACGCGTGGACGAGGGTAAAAATTGTTGTCGATACCTCCGCCAATTTCTGGGTCTTGACCCGCATATTTAGTGACAACAAATGCATTTTGTACTACAAAGTTGACGTTGAGGCCTACTTTTTCTTTGGCGAAGCCGAGTTTGCCAAAGTTGTAGCCAACGTTAATGAAGTCCATGCGCAAGAAGTTAGCACTTTCTAGGTAATGGTCGGACATGAGCTGATTTGGTGTGGTGCGCTGCACTTCGTCTTGGTAGTACAACGAGCTGATATTATTGAGGTATTTTTTAGTTCCATCTACTGTTTGGAAAGTTGCACTGTTGGAGTGAATGTTATTGTAGATGGTTGCACCAAGTTCTGCACGGGCAGAGAAACCTGCATACCATTTTTTATATTGGAAGTTTAAGGCTGTTCCGAAGAACATTAATGGAGCAGCCTGGCCTCTGTAGTAGCGGTCCTTGACATTGATAATGCCGTCGCCGTTTTGATCTACAAAAGCATTGGTGTCTTTCCATTTGTCTAGTGCAGTTACTTGACCGTCTCCATTAAGGTCGATATTGGCTAATGAGCCAACTTCAATTATGCGCCCTTGAGAATCGTATTGTTGTTCGAGTACAAAGAAAGAGAAGGTTGGATAACCAATCTGGTGTGCTTGAATGGTGTTGCCAATACCGCCGCCGATACCGCCGATTAGCACCCCTGGAGAGGTGGTGTCTAAAACTTGGGAAAGTTTCAAAACTTCGTTTCGGTTGTAAGTACCGTTGATAGACCAGTCTAAACGCATGTCTTTGGTTGCAATAAGCCCTGTATTGATTGATACCTCAATACCTCTGTTCTGCATGGCGCCTACATTGGTTAAAATTTCATTGGTGAAGTTCGTACCCGCAGGCACAGGAACAGTTGCCAATAAATCGCGGGTATCTTTCTGGTACACATCTAGGCTACCCGAAAAACGGTCATTTTTGAATCCAAAATCCAAACCAACGTTATAAGAAGTTGTGGTTTCCCATTTCAAATTTGCATCAAAACCTGCTGGGCGAAGCACTTGATAGTACTGACCTCCAAAAGCATATTGTGCGGTAGTAGCACCTTCAAAGTAGTTACCTATATAGGCGTAGTCGCCGATTCCGTCTTGCTGGCCCGTTACACCCCAACCTGCACGAAGCTTGAGCATATTAATGGTTTTGCTGTTCTTGAGAAAGTCTTCTTCGGAGATCATCCAGGCTGCTGATGCAGCAGGGAAAATACCCCAGCGGGTGTCTGGACTAAAACGAGAAGAACCGTCGCGACGAACAGATACGTTGACAATATATTTGCCGGCATAGTTGTAAATAGCTCTTCCATAGTAAGACATCAAAACGTTTCTAGTGTAGAAAGGAAATGCTGCTTCTGGCTGAATGATACTGTCTAGCGCTTCGTTGTTCCAAGTCGGGAAATTAGGGCTCTCGGTGTCCCAATCTTGATAGGAGTAACCGCCAACGAGTTCCAAAGTTTGGTTTTCCCACTTTGACCCAGAGTTGTAACTCAAGTAAGATTCAAAGAGCTTATTGGTTTTTGTGGTGCGGTACTTACTGTAGCGGCCGTTGGTAAAATAACCAGAAGCTGAAGTGGCAGGGGTCATGGTATAACCTGTTCCTTCGGAGTAGTCACCACCTACGTTCACGGTCGCTTTAAGCGCTGGCATGGACGGAAGATTGTAAGTAAGCTTGGCATTAGCAATGGCACGGTTTACCTTACTTTGATCTGTAGATTGCTCAATTAATCCCAAAGGATTACGTGCCGATAGTGTGTTTGGTTTGTTGTTGTCTATCCATTCAAAATAACCGCCGTAAGCCTCAGACCCCGAATAAATGGGCTGCGTTGGATCAAAGAAAGCGGCGCCTAAAGCACCTCTGTTCGCAAAGAAAGAAGCCGTTTGCACATATTTGACATTGGCTTCTATTTGTAAGGTTTTATCCAATAAGCTTGGATTCATGTTTAAGCCAACAGAGGTGCGCGCAAACTGATCGCGTTTTAAAATACCGTTGTCAATGCGGTTTCCGACAGATAAACGGTAAGGAAAATTCTTGATGCCACCTGTGATGGAGACGTTGTTGTCGGTTACGATTGCATTGCGGAATACTTGCTTTTGCCAATCTGTACTGGAGTCTCCGAGGAGTGCAATTTGTTGGGCCGTCCCTTTTGAGTTCACTAAATTACGTAGGGAATCTGCACTCAAGACATCAAAATATTTAGCGATCGTAGATACTGATGTTTTCGAGTCCAACACGACTTTAACATCATTGGATGCCGAACCGCGCTTTGTGGTAATGAGGATGACGCCATTTGCTGCTCGAGAACCATAGATAGCTGTTGCAGAGGCATCTTTTAATACCACAAAGGAGGCAATGTCATTAGGGTTAATCAAAGATAACGGGTTAGCTGCGCCAGCAATACCGCCGTTGTCTAGCGGAACGCCGTCCACAACGATAAGTGGGTCGTTGGAGGCATTAATGGAAGTTCCTCCGCGCAAACGTAGCGTACTTCCAGAACCAGGGGCGCCGTCATTGGAGGTAACTTTAAGACCCGCAACCTTACCCATTACCAATTGCTCTGGCGAAGCTAAAGAACCTTGTACAAAATTCTTTTCATTGATAACCGTTGCCGAACCAGTGAGGTCTTTGGTGCGTTGCGTACCATAACCAATAACGACAACATCGCCTATATCTTGTGTTTTTGATGCGAACTGAAAATCATTGGTTACCATCTGGTTAGCAACAACCGTTACTTCGTCTGACTGTGGAGCAAAGCCCATAAATTTATAGGTGAGCTTGTAGGTTCCTGCCTGAAGGCCTTTGATTTCATAGTATCCTTTGTCGTCGGATACAGCGCCCTTGCCTTGGCCTTCCACTAATACCGAAGCATTAAAAAGTGGAATTCCTGCAGCGTCTTTGATGGTTCCTCTAATTCCGGTTTGAGCGAGTGCCCCAACCGTAAATCCAAGAAACACCAATAGCGCAAAAAAACTTGTAGTAGTTTTCAATTGCATAGTTTTCGTTTTTGCGTTAATAACAGATTAATCAGTCAAATATATTTTATTTTTTCTTAATGTCAAGTTGACACTCAGAAAAAGTTATCACCATTTGAGCGCTATATTCGATGTAGTTTGTTGAATATTTAGATAAACAGAATGATGAATTTTCAAAGTTTGGTTGTTTTCATCATAAGTAAAATGGGCATTCTTACCATCTATATTTACACTTTTTGGCGCTTGATTGGTATGAACGCGCAATTCAAATTGGAAAGCCTTTTCCATTAGTTGTGAACCATAACTTGCTTGGAATTCGAGCTTGCAAAGATCCTTTGATTTTAAGGAGTTACAGTATAATTTTTTCGCTAAATTTTTCGATTCAGCATCAGCGGTATAGCCGTCGTCTTCATACCAAGTAAAACTAGAATTAAATTCAGACGCGTCACGATCTACGTAGTAATGTAAAACCACATTGGTGTCTTCGTAATTGTCTGTACTCTGTATGACAGGACTCATCGGTACAAAAGAACCCGAACGCACGAAAACAGGGATATGATGAAGCGTTTTTGACGTAGAAACAACATTAAAATTACCCTCATTGGTCATATTTACCTTGGATTTTACAACCAAACGACCAGTAGCCAATTCAAACCAAGATGCGTCTGATGGCAGTTTTGTTTCATAGGATTTACTTTTACTCGAATCAAGTGAATCGGTTATGGCATGTACCAGAAATGCCGGTCCCCACATATACGTTTCTGCTTCAACAAATGACCATTTTGCATTCGGGAACTCCATAAAAATTGGCCGCAACAATGGGGTGCCTTTGATTGCATTCTCATAAGCCAAACTGTAGTTATATGGCAATAGCTGATAACGCAACTCAATAGCTGCCTTGGCCAATGCCTTGGTTTGCGCGTCTTTGAAAATGGCTTCGCTAGGAACATCTTGTTGCGCATGTGGTCTGAAAACTGGCTGAAAAACGCCATATTGCAACCACCGCACATAAAGTTCAGGGTCATTGTTAGCACCTGCGAAACCGCCGAGATCAGAGTGCATGTAGGCCATGCCCTGAAGACCCATTTGCATCGAAATTTCCATTTGTGGCTTCAGGCCTCCCCAAGTTCTATTGACGTCTCCTGACCACGGCACCATTCCGAAGCGTTGCGAACCTGAATAACCTGCTCGCATCAAAATAAAAGGACGCTCGGTTGGGTAGTCTTGTCGGTATCCTTCGTAAAGCAAACGCGCCCAATCATGGCCGTAGATATTATGAACTTCATCAGCCCATTTATCGCCGTGCTTCAGTTTGGTTGGATGTACTTCGGGCTCTCCGAGATCTCCCCAGACTCCTGCAGCACCGTAATTATGTAGTTTTTTATAAATCTGCCAAAACCAAACACGGCCCTCTGGTTTGTATAAATCAATGAGGCCCGTATTGCCAAAATAAAAATCATAACGAAAAGAGTTGCCCAAAGTGTCTGTTCCTAAAATCTTTTTTTGATCAGCTTCTTGCCAATTTTTTGAAGTAGTGAGCACAAAAGGCTCCGTAATCAAAACTGTTTTTACGTTTTGCTTTCTAAAATCGGCAATCATTTGCGCTCCATTCGGAAAAGAATCTCTGAAGAACTCAAAGTTTCCAAGTGTACCTTGAATGTCTTTTCCAAACCAATAGAGGTCAAAAACAATGGCGTCTAGCGGAATTTGTTGTTTTCTGAACTCGTTCACCACGACCCTGGCTTCTTGCTCAGAATGATAGCCAAAACGACTCGAAAAATTACCGAGTGTCCAACGCGCCGGCAAGGGCTGCTTCCCTGTTAAGTTAGTGAGTTGCTCGGTCAATTGTTTCCAGTCATCGGCCACAAGAACTTGGTAACGCATCGGGCCGCCAATGACTTCATAAGTGAGTTTATTCTCTTTTTTTGCATCTAAATCGAGGTAGCCAATTTGTGGATTATCAAAATGAATCGCATAACACTGATCGGAAATCACAATAGGCATCGTGAAATTCATGAGTTCTGAATGGGTCTCGTATCCATAATGCGCGCGATTGTACAATTGCAAACGGTAACCCCTGCGGTTCATACCAAGTGCCCTAGCTCCGGCACCCATGAGCTGCTCTTGTGCGTCAAGATTTAGTTGAATTTGAGGCGTCTCTTTGAGTTGATAACCCATGGCCTCTGAAGTAACTTGCTTGCCTTGATACCAATAACTAATTTGAAATGGCTCCATTTGAATGCGCGCTGAGATGGCTGCTTTGTTCAATGGTAACTGATAGGCAACAATTTTACCGTTTTCTTTGACTTCATCATATAATTTATCCGAAAGAATCGGTTTCATAATCACGGCATGAGAGGGTTCGATATTTACAACTTTCCCTAGCGGTATAAAAGTAGTTTCGATGATATTTCTTGAATAAAATTGGATCACATATGTCCCATCAGAAACCTTTACCTCACAACCTTTGGCATTTGGATTGAACGAGATAAATTTGCGGTTTGGGTTTTGAGCGTGGAGCTGTAATCCGAATAAAGAAATACAGCATAGCAGAAAGTACTTTGCCATTATTAGTTGTTTTTGAGCTGAATGATGTAAGCGGTTTTAGCCGGAATTTTTCCTGTTTTTTGTTCCAAATCAAAGGTTTGATTGGTCAGGACATCGGTGCCGAAGTTGAATCCTTGTATGCCCTCGGTAAATCGGTCCCAAACCAATTCTTCTTCTTTTTCAGAATTATTCAGAATGACCATAATGACCTCTGGGTTCTTGCCTTCAGAATTTTCTGGTTTCAAATACCTAAAATAAACGTACACATTATTTTGAGGTACATATTGCAGCAGAGCGCCTTCATGAATGACTTTTTGCTCTTTTCTCCAGTTGAGTATGTTTTTTGTGAATTGATAATACGCTTCTTGTTCTATATTTCTTTCTTGCGAGGTTGCACCCTTGAAGAAGTCCCGACGAATATCTGCATCACCAACGGCTTTGCTGCCGCGCATGCCAATTTCAGAGCCGTAATAGATTTGTGGAATTCCGCGTGTAGTGGCCACTAAAGTCAATGCCAATTTGTAATCAGCTAATGAGGAGTAGGTTTCGTTGAATCGCTGGGTATCGTGATTTTCCATAAATACCAACAAATTCTTGGGATTTGCATATAAATAGTCTTGGGAGAAATTCTCATAAAAACGCACCATGCCTTGGTCCCAACCTTGTTCTTTTTCTTTGAAGGCTTGCATGATGGCATCGTGCAAAGTAAAATCCATAACAGATGGCATAAAACTGTTAAAGTGTTGTAGCGCACCAATTGGGCTATCCTTTTGCCAATAAGCCATCTGAGCTTGGTCGTGCATCCAAACCTCACCAACGATATTCAAATTCGGATATTCATCCATGATTGCCTTGGTCCAGATTGCCGCGGCATCTTTATCATTGTATGAGTAGGTATCTACCCGCAAGCCGTCGAGATCTGCCCATTCAATCCACCAAATGGTATTCTGGATAAGGTAAGTGAGCAACAATGGATTATTTTGATTCATGTCGGGCATGGTAGTGTCAAACCAACCATCGGCAGATGCCTTTTGGTCACTTTTTGACGCATAAGGGTCAAATTGTGTTGTGGTGCGGTAACTTGAACGCGTAAACTGATCAAACTGATGGATCCAAGTGTTGGTGGGTATATCTTGAATCATCCAGTGCTTGCTTGACCAATGGTTTGGCACTTCATCTTTAATGACTTTCAAACCCAACTGATGTGCCTTTTGAACAAGGGTTTTAAAGCTTTCATTTGTACCGTAACGCGGATCAACTTTGTAGAGATCCGATTGTGCATAACCATGGTAAGAATAAGTAGGCTCGTTGTCTTCTAAGAATGGCGTCATCCAAATAGTAGTTGCGCCTAAATCTTTGATGTAGGCTAGGCGGTCTTCCACGCCTTTTAAATCGCCACCATGACGCCCGCCTGGCAAATTAACATTGGCTTGCTCTTTGGTAGATGGATGGCTGTCGTTGGAAGGGTCTCCGTTTGCAAAACGATCAGGCATTAATAAATAAACCACATCTTGGCTTGTGAAACTATTTCGATAGTGAGAATGCTGCTTCCTTTCAAGTAAGGTGAATACATGTGTTGCAACCTCTTTTTTGTTGTCCATAAGACGAATTGGGTAAGGCCCCGCTACTTTTCCCTGGGTTTCAAGTGTTACAAAAATATAATTAGGGTTTTCCGTTCGAACTTCCTCTAGGATGGCAAGCCCTGCAACTTCTACTTTATATTTAGCGATATCCTTACCGTGTAATAACACCTGAACCTGATGCTGCTGCATCCCTGCCCACCAATTGGCAGGTTCTACATGTTGTAGAATCTGGGCTTGGAAATTAAAAACAATAAAAAGTACGGCAAGAAGACTATTCCATTTCATAAACGCGTTTTTGAATTCCATTTTCAAAGTTTAAAATTTTGATGCAATTTTTTGAATTAGGGTCAATTTGTCTGCCCAATATATCGGTTACAAATAATAGTTTGACGGATGTTTGAGCGTAATCATTAAGGCTGCTGATACATGGGTTGGGTAAACCAACATACGGAGCCAACTGACTTAATGCACTTTGTTTTCTATTTTGTAAATATGGGATAATACCACTTTTGACATGAGCACCCCATGTAAGTTGGAGGGCGTTTAGAAAGTCTTGGTCTGTAAAGCCGTAATCAAAACCTTTGTAGTCATCGAGTATAGCTGCCGGGGCAATCAGTTGTTGATTTTCTTGAAGTAAAATTTGTAGCTCACCTACATTCCAAATGGAACTCAGGATATCCAACATATGAAAGGTAAAACGGTCTTTGAAATACGGAACAGCTAATAATTTTGTGTAAAGGGGCCTGGCTTGATTACTCGGAGCCCAAGCATATACATTGCGCAGGGCCCAATTGACATTAAACCAATCAATGCCAAAAGTATTGTCGAGGTCATAAGAGATGTAAACGATTTTGCCGTCGCTTTCTCGTTGATACAAGTAAAAATTATTCTTATTGTAGGCATAGCCATCCCATTGCCCCATGAGTATTTCCAACGCAATATTGCGCAAGAAAAGATCGACATCAAAAACTTCTTGAATGTCGCAAACAAAGCTGCTGCTCGGTGTATTGTTTAACACATCAATAAAATTTAGCAACGCGGAGTAATCAGCACTGTCTTTATTGGTCTTCAATTCGTAAATACTCTGATAATTCGTCGGATTACTCCCCCACCAACTGAGGTCAGCGCCGTAGGCACATTTCCATAAATTCCCATTGGCTTGTCCGGGAAAGCGTAAATCTAAAAATTCGTCGTCGAGGTGTTCCACATTTAGATACAAACCCTTGTATTCACCATTAATAAAGAGTTTTACGTAACTTGTTCGAGAACTTGGAAGTCCTGCAGATCTCAATAATTTTTGAGCAAGAAAAGAACGCATAATGGACACATCGTTGTGTTCCCCATTGAGATTCATCTCTTCTAAACCTTGAAACTTTTGACCCGGAATGATCCGATTATAATCAAGTTTGAAAGACTTTTTTTGAGAGGCCAGAGAAGTATTGCCTCTTGCTCTAAAACCAATACTGTCTATTGTTTGGGTCAAGACCGAACTTTGGTAAGTAAGCGTAGCCCAAAATTCGTGTCCGGAATAGAGGCTATCTCCAAGGAGCAGTGCTAATGAATCTGGATCAATTTCTACTTGAATGATGGCAACCTCGTCTTGTAAAAAAGCGGCATTAAAAGCAGGCTGAGGCACCTGGGTCAAAACAAATTTAGACGCAATGACAAATAAAAGCGCGAAGGTAATTTTCAACATGTATGCATCAATTGACCTTAACAAAGCCTTCGTTGGCAGTGGAGTTGCCCACTTTTACTAAAAAGTGGTAGTCGCCTGCCGGAAAATCACTGATGTCTAATGCGATTTGGTTGTCACCTATATTACTTGTTCCTCTCTTTTGTAAGACCACCTGACCAGACTGACTAAGCAATAAGATTTCATAAGGATTTATTCCAAGAGCTGTAAAACCAATTTGAACATTTTCTCCTGCTGGATTAGGAAAAACCTTTAATTCGAATGCAGACACCATTAATTCATCAACTGACACCGGGGCATCGGTAATTTCTGGTTGGGCCAATTTTACATCGGTATAAATGCGGTATTCTCCGGGGGCTAAAGAAATTGGTGCCAACGCGTTGGTTACATTGAGGCTATCTCCACTAAAGTATTCATACCACCAACCAGAATGCTGAAAAAGTGGGAGCGCACTTTGAGTAGTGACGGCAAAATTAGCCAACGACACACCGTTCATACTGCTATGGTTCATATTGACGCGTTTTACTGCACCCGTTAAGCTGTGTTGAAAATTTAAAGAGCGAAAAGTTTCGTAATTATTTCTAAGGGAAAGTGTTGCAGAATAAACATCATAGAGTTGCCTTCTTCTCGCCTGTGTGTAGTAGTTCCACAAAATAGGTTTATTGCAAACTCTACATGGATTATCGATAGAAATGTCGTAACCCAATTCTTGAAATTGCCAGAGCATTCGAGGGCCCGGTTGAGTAAGAAAAGTTACAGCCAACGCTTGTGCTCTGCCGAGCGCTGTGTATAATTCGCGGGCATTGTGCGCAGCATTTGTATTATTTCCGTAGGTCAAGGCTTCGTACATTGTACGCTCTTCGTCGTGGCTTTCGGCATAGGAGATCAGATGAGGGACAGACCAACCTCGACTGCTGTACACACCCGAACTGATATTCGACGAGTTGGGGAAGCCCATGAGTGCGTCTTGGTAGCCATGCGTTACATTCCCCCAGAGCATCATGCCGTAGTCGGCTAATTGCTCTTCTTCGGAGTTGTCGCACCAGTGTTCTAGGATAACATAAGCATTTGGTTTGTATGCCCAAATTTCGTCGGCCATTCTTTTTAGTAAATTGATACGCTCCATACTATAGCCATTGGCATTATTGACAAAGCCTTTTGTGTAATCAAAACGGAAGCCATCCACGTTATAGGTTTCTATCCAATAACGATTGACCTGATCCATGAATTGCTGAACTGCCAAGCGTGTGTGGTCGAAGTCATAACCCCAACAATAAGGTTCATGCGGGCAAATAGCATTAAACCAAGGGTTGTTGGCCGCAGGTCGGTTGTTGGCTGCATCCCAATACATATTAACCATTGGACTCTGACCAAAGGCATGGTTAAAAACCATATCAACAATTACAGCTATTCCACGCGCATGGCATGAATCGACGAATTCTTTAAATTTTTCAGGCGTGCCATAATATTTATCTAGTGCCATATGAAAGGATGGGTTGTAACCCCAACTTTCATTATTTTCGAACTCGCCGGGAGGCATGAGTTCTATGGCATTGATGCCTAATTTACTTAGGTAATCTAGTGTATCAATTAATGTTTGGTAATTGCGTTTGGCAACGAAGTCTCGAACTAATAATTCGTAGATCACTAAATCTTTCTTGTCAGGGGCAGTAAAATTGTTCACCACCCAATTATAAGGCTGAGCACCAGGTTGCATGACGGTTACAAAACCGGTCGTGAGACCCAACGGATACGAATGCGGATTCGGATAAGTGATGGCACTGATATTGTTGTCGTTATTTGGATCCAAAATAAGTGGGCTCATAGGGTCGGCAAAGCGCATATTGCCATCAATAAAATATTGATAACCATATTTTTGACCGGGCGTAAGGCCAGAAATTTCTAACCACCAGGTAGCATTATTGGTAGAAAGATTCATATGATAGTTTGTTGTTGGCGTCCAGGAATTGAAATCGCCAATAACGTAAATGTGTTCTTTTTGAGGAGCGTGTAATTGCAAAACAACAGTGGTATCATTGATGTAATTGATGCCGTTTTGCAAATTGCTGTAGGGTGGGTTTTGTGGAACCACGACCGGATTTACCGTATAGTAAGCCGAATCTATGATTTGAGTTGTGCCGTTGTCGGCAATAAATTCTAAAAGGTGCGTGCCTGCTGCGGACGCCGTTAAATTGTAGTTGAGTTGTGTCGCATTCGTTAAAGTTTGTAATACGTTGCCATCCTCTTTCAAAGTGAGGGTTGCCGTCTGGTTGGATGCAGCTACCACTTGAAGTGGGTCATTGAGGTCTAGAATGGTACTGGCGCTTGGATGAAAAAAACCAGCAACTAAACCCGCATTGACCGGATAAACATTATAGTAAATATCGCTACCATCTGCAGCTCGGCCAACTATTGAACCATTTGCAGTTCTGAAAACAAAGGCAAATTGCAAAACGCTGGTACCTGCCGGAAAACCATAAAACTGATCTATATCTATAGTAATGGTGTGTTTGTTGTTGCCAATATTTGTCATGGCAACCTGAGGGTCTACGGTTCCCCAGTTTCCTTGTACGAATTGCCAATTGGTGGGCGAAGTACTTGCCGAGGTAATGAGCCCTGCATGACAATAGACTTGGTTCTGACCAACCAAAGCTGCATTTCCTTGTGTAGCATCGTAAGTGATCGTAACCACATCATTGATGTTTGGAAAAGCCGGGTTGAACTCTAATATTTGCGCCTTACTAATGAAGGTAAAAAGCGATAAAAATGTCAATAAAAGAACTTGATGCTTCATGGAAAAATATTTTATGAAATGGTAGAATTTAAGACAAAAAAGCCCGGGTGTTACCACCCAGGCTTTTAGTGCTTATCAAGAATAAATTATTGCTTGATCAATTTACCTGTAGCAACTTTTTCACCAGCAACTACATTGTAGATGTAAGAACCAGCTTGAAGCGCTGTAGTATTCATTTCTACTGTAGTGATTGCTGAAGTAGCAACAGTTTTAGTAGCAACTACTTTACCAGCAAGGTCAAATAAAGTTACAGTAGCTGTAGCTGCATTGTTTGCTTCAAAAGAGAAGTTTACAACGTCAGATGCAGGGTTTGGAGCTACAGTTAGGTTGGCAATTGCATTTTCAGCAACTGAAACACCACAAGCTGTACATGCATCCCAAACATAACAAACAGTACCTGGCATCAAAGCATACGTACGGTTGATGTTTCCAGCACCATCGTCAACACCACAAGAGTCTACAGCGATTGTGTTTGCTGGATCAGTACCTTCGTTTGAACCCCAATCACCGTTTACAAATTTGTAAAGCTGAGTTGCACCCAAGGAAGCAACTGGGTAAGAAACCGTAATTGCCCAGATGTTGTTGCCTTCGTCTGTCATTGCACAACTTGGGTCTGAAGGAGTCCAGCTTGCAGTAGAAGAACCGTTGTCACCAAAGTTACCTCCGATACGAATACCGTTCGCTGCAAGAGTGTTCGCTGCAAGGTAGTTTGTAACGTCTACTTTGTAAGTAACATCAAAGTTGGTTTGGAAGCTGTAAAAACCAGTAGTACGGTTAAAAATAACCAAGTACGTACCAGCAGGTACAGGGATGTTTGGTCCACCTTGGGTTCCTAAACCAGATGGAAAGTCAGTAGCACCCCAGTTGATATCCCAAGCATTGTCTTGACGAAACTTGCCTTCACCTGCAACAGCAGTAAAAATACCTGCATAGTTCTCGCCATCGATTGTGATTAAATCTTGGTCATCGTTCCAACCTCCAAAAGCATCCCCAAGGATACCTATGGAAGGAAACTGCGCGTACGCAACAGCACTAAAAACAAGCGCCGTTAAAAGAGTAAAAATTTTCTTCATAGTTAAAAAATTAAAAAGGTTAATAATACTTAGTGTCAAATTGACAAGTTCAAAAATATAAAAATATTTCTAACTTCAATAAAAATGATGTTAAATTCATGTAAAGTCGGACAAAAATTAGAATTTTGATTCAGTTGAAATTGATTCAAGGATTCTTAAAAATTTACAGGGCCGATAAAAACAACATGTTGATTGATAGCGTCAGTTAGGCTTAGTTTTTGATCTTTTTCAAATAAACCAAAAACACTAGACCCGCTTCCTGACATGGCCGCATAAGTGGCTCCAGCAGCAAGCAGCTCTTGTTTCAACTTGGAAATAAGTGAATGGGTAATTAAAATACTGTCTTCGAAATCATTGTGAAGTAAAGAAAGACCTTCTTTACTGAATATTTCTTCTATAGACTTGCGCGCATTGTTTGGTTTTACCCCACTGTAGGCCTGAGCAGTTGATACATGAATCTGTGGATTACACAGCACAAACTGAAAACGTTGATCCATTGAAGGAAGCGCTTTGAGTAGCTCACCTCTACCTTTTGCTAGCTGCAGCCCTCCTTTGATAAAAAAAGGACAATCACTGCCCAACGCTGCTGCGAAGTCTTCTAGTTCTAGAATAGAGAAATTCAAATTGAATATTTGATTCAGACCCAACAGCGTATAACTGGCATCTGCAGAGCCACCACCCAAACCCGCTCCTATTGGAATTTGCTTGCGCAAATGAATGCGCACACTTGGGAAATCCTTGTATCCACGCAAAAGTGCAACAGCGCGCTGGCACAAATTAGGTTGGCCGTCGGAAGGAACAACAATTCCCGATGAGATAAAAGTATCGGAGTCTGAGGGCGTAAGCTCTAAAATATCGTAAAAAGGGATGGTCGACATGATCGTTTCTAACTCGTGATATCCATCTTGGCGCTTCGCTAAGATGTGTAAACCTAGATTGATTTTTGCAGGAGGATACAAGATCATGAGGTAAAGATAAGCAATTGGCGAAAATCCTTATTTTTGTTGCACGAAATAAGAAAATTATGAGCACCACCTATTTGGATTTTGAAGAACCGCTGCGCGAACTTGAAGAACAAATTCAGCAAACGCGAACATTAGCTGAACAAACGAATGTAGACATGCAAGATAAAATCTCAGAGCTTGAGGCCGTTCTTGCAGTTAAAACCAAAGAGGTTTTTGCCAATCTCACACCCTGGCAGCGCGTACAGCTTTCGCGGCATCCTGACCGTCCTTATACGCTTGCTTATATCAATGCCCTCACCAACGGGCTGTTTCAAGAATTACATGGCGACCGAAATGTGAAAGACGACAAAGCAATGGTAGGGGGTTTTGGCCTACTCGACGGCAGAAGCGTCATGTTTATCGGTCAACAAAAAGGCATCAATACCAAAATGCGTCAATACCGCAATTTCGGAATGCCAAATCCCGAAGGCTATCGCAAAGCCCTACGCCTAATGAAATTAGCTGAAAAATTCAACAAACCGATTGTTACGTTTATCGACACGCCAGGCGCTTTTCCTGGCCTTGAAGCTGAAGAACGTGGCCAAGGAGAAGCTATTGCCCGCAACATCTACGAAATGATGCGTTTAAAAGTACCAGTCATTTGTATTATCATTGGCGAGGGTGCTTCTGGCGGGGCGCTAGGAATTGGGGTTGGAGATAAAGTAGTCATGCTTGAAAATACCTGGTATTCCGTCATTTCACCAGAGAGTTGCTCGTCTATTTTATGGCGCTCCTGGGACTACAAAGAAATTGCTGCATCTGCACTCAAGCTCACCTCTTCAGACATGAAACAAAATGGTTTAGTCGACGACGTTATTTCAGAGCCAAGCAACGGAGCCCACCGCGACCAAGAAAAAATGTTTGACATCCTCCGAGATAAACTTCAGCAGTATTTAAAAGAGCTCGATGCACAAAAACCTCAAGAGCGCATTGATAAGCGTATAGAGAAGTTCAATCAGATGGGCTTCTGGAAATAATCTTACGGATGAACGCGCTACTCGCAACCCCTATTGCCTATTTAAAAGGAGTTGGACCGCAAAAAGCGCAAGTACTGCAAGAAGAACTCCATATATACACCTTTCAAGATCTACTTTATCATTTTCCCTATCGGTATCAAGACCGAAGTACATTCCACGACATTGCATTAATTAGCAATGATGACCAATACGTTCAACTCAAAGGACGATTTACGCACATTACAGAAATAGGTAGTGGCCGAAACAAAAAATTACTAGGCAGGTTTACAGATGGTTCTGGAACCATTGACCTCGTCTGGTTTCAGGGTTTTCAATGGATCAAAGGAAATCTGAATGTTCAAGATGAATTTATTGCTTTCGGAAAACCGAAGTTCTTTCAAAATAATTGGAATATTTCTCATCCAGAATTAGTCAAGGTTATACCAGGACTGGAGCGAAAAGGATTTGAAGCGTTTTACCCAAGCACTGAAAAATGTCAACACAAAGGATTACACAGCAAGGGATTGAGTAAGCTCATTGCTAGTTTATTTGAGCAAATTACGCATCAAATACCAGAAACCTTACCCGACAATATCTGTACAGAACTCAATCTATTACCCCGAATCAAAGCACTTAAAGAAATTCATCAGCCGAGTTCTGAAACCCTGATCAAAGTAGCAAGGTATCGACTCAAATGGGAAGAATTATTCTTTTTGCAACTCGAATTGCTTTTGCGAAAAGGAGCAAGAACCCAAAAATTAAAGGGTTATCCTATAGAAGAGGTAGGTGGCGCTTTCCTGAATTTTTATCAACAGCACCTTCCATTTGAACTTACGGGTGCCCAAAAAAGAGTTTTAAAGGAAATCCGCAAAGATCTTGGCGAGGGCACACACATGAACCGCTTATTGCAAGGAGATGTCGGGAGCGGAAAAACACTCGTCGCTTTACTCAGTCTGTTGCTAGCCATTGGCAATGACCTTCAAGGTGCACTCATGGCGCCCACTGAAATCTTGGCTAACCAACATTTTATAGGTATTTCAGAACTACTTAGCGGCATGGATATAAAGGTGGCTTTATTAACTGGTTCTACCAAAAAAGCAGAGCGTAGCAAAATTCATGAAGGCCTTTTGAATGGCGAAATACAACTCCTCATTGGAACGCACGCACTTTTAGAAGACACCGTGCAATTCAAGAACTTAGGCCTGGTCGTTATTGATGAACAACATAGATTTGGCGTAGCACAACGCGCCAAAATGTGGCGTAAAAACACCACGCCACCACATGTGTTAATCATGACCGCCACCCCTATTCCCAGAACACTTGCCATGACCTTTTACGGTGACCTCGACGTTTCTATTATTGACGAACTACCACCTGGCAGAAAACCTATACAGACGATTCATCGAAGAGAAAACCACAGAGAAAAATTATTGGCATTTATTCATGAACAACTTCAGTTAGGAAGGCAAGCATATATCGTTTATCCCTTGATTCAAGAATCTGAAAAACTCGATTTCAAAAATTTAGAAGATGGTTTTGTACAAATAGAAGATTATTTGAAGCCCCTCGGATTTCAGATCAGTATGGTACATGGTAAAATGAAGCCAGCTGATAAAGATGCAGCCATGCAACAATTTGTGCAAGGGCAAACGCATGTGATGGTTGCAACAACAGTAATAGAGGTAGGTGTGAACGTTCCAAATGCATCTGTAATGGTGATAGAAAGTGCCGAACGCTTTGGCTTATCTCAATTGCATCAATTGCGCGGTCGAGTGGGGCGTGGCGCTGAAAAGTCTTATTGCATTTTAATGACCGGTGATGGAATTTCGAAAGAGGCCCAAAAACGAATGGATACAATGGTGATGAGCAATGATGGCTTTGTTTTAGCAGAGGTCGATTTGCAACTAAGAGGCCCCGGCGATTTAATGGGTACCCAACAAAGTGGTGCACTAGCCTTAAAGATTGCCAATTTGGCCACGGACGGTCAATTGGTGCAACTCGCCCGAGAAAAAGCACTTTCCATATTAAACGCTGATCCACAACTCATTGATCCAGATAATAAACTTTTAAATCAAGCCTTGCGCGCAGTTTTAAAAAATAAACCCAATTGGGGTAGAATCTCATGAAAAAAGGCGGCCTTTTCGGGCCGCCTTTCGTTTATAGATTGTTTTGGCTTTATTGAGCTTCTTCCATTAATTCCTCGTATGCCTCTTTGGACCCTACGATTAAGTTTTGGAAATGACGCACCCCTGTTCCGGCAGGAATAAGGTGACCAACAATTACATTTTCTTTCAAACCTAACAAGTGGTCTTCTTTTCCAGAAATCGCAGCTTCGTTGAGCACTTTGGTTGTCTCTTGGAAAGATGCTGCTGAAATGAAAGACTGTGTTTGAAGTGAAGCGCGGGTAATACCTTGCAACAATGGTGTTGAAGTGGCTGGCATAGCCTCGCGTGCTTCGATCAATTGTTTGTCTTCGCGCTTGAGGCGTGAGTTCTCGTCGCGAAGACGACGAACATTCACCAACTGACCCTTGTGAAGCTCTGTAGAGTCACCAGCATCAATTACAAACATCAAGCCATACAATTCATCGTTTGCCTCCATAATATCAGCTTTGTGTACGCTTTGTCCTTCGAGGAAACGCGTATCACCAGATTCGATAATCTCGGCTTTCAACATCATTTGACGTACGATAACTTCAAAGTGTTTGTCGTTGATTTTTACCCCTTGCAAGCGGTAAACCTCTTGTATTTCATTAACGATATACTCTTGTACTTTTGTCGGACCTTCGATATTGAGAATATCGTTAGGTGTAATTGCTCCATCGGAAAGTGGTTGTCCGGCACGAACGTAATCGTTTTGCTGTACAAGGATGTGCTTGGAAAGCGGAACCAAATACTTGCGCTGCTCACCTAACTTAGAGGTGATGATGATTTCGCGGTTACCGCGTTTTACCGCGCCGTACGTTGCTGTTCCGTCAATTTCAGAAACAACTGCAGGATTTGAAGGGTTTCTAGCTTCAAATAATTCAGTTACTCGAGGCAAACCTCCGGTAATATCCCCTGTTTTACCTGCAGAACGCGGTATTTTAACAAGGATATCACCTGCCTCAATTTTGTCACCTACGGAAACCGAGATGTGTGCGTTAACCGGAATAGAGTATTCGCGGAGCACTTCTTTGGTTTTCGGATCGATGATATGAATAGCTGGCGATTTTTTCTTATCTCTAGACTCAATAATTACCTTTTCGGTAAAACCTGTTTGCTCATCGACCTCTTCGCGGAAAGTAATATTTTCAATGATGCCATCGAAAACTACTTTACCTGCTACTTCACCAATAATGAGGGCATTATACGGGTCCCACTTACAGATGACGTCACCTTTTTTGATCTTGGTATCGCTTTTGACTAATAAATCAGATCCGTAAGGAACATTGGTGGTCATGACAACAATACCCGTTTTCTCATCGGTTATGCGCAATTCAGCCGAACGACCAACTACAATAACACGCTGAGATCCGTCTGGGTTTTTGCGTTCTATAGTACGTAGTTCGTCTATTTCGAGCTTACCATTGGCTTTAGCCTTGAGGTCAGAGATATCTGCAATGTTTGATGCAGTACCACCCACGTGGAAAGTACGTAGCGTAAGCTGGGTACCTGGCTCACCGATAGACTGTGCAGCAATTACGCCAACAGCATCTCCGATTTGAGCCAAACGGTGGTTGGCTAGGTTTCGTCCGTAACATTTAGAGCAAACACCACGACGCATTTCACAAGTGAGTACCGAGCGTATTTCTACCTCCTCAATACCTGATTTTTCAATTGTTTTGGCAATGTCTTCGGTAATGATGTCGCCGGCCTGTACAATAAGCGCTTCTGTATCTGGCATGTACACATCGTGTACAGATGTGCGGCCTAGAATACGGTCGTAGAGTGGCTCAACGATTTCGTCATTTTTCTTAAGAGAAGTTGCTACAATTCCGCGTAGTGTTCCACAGTCGTTTGAGTTAATGACTACATCTTGTGCAACATCGACCAAACGTCTTGTAAGATAACCTGCATCGGCTGTTTTAAGGGCGGTATCTGCCAAACCTTTACGGGCACCATGCGTAGAAATAAAGTATTCAAGAATCGAGAGACCTTCTTTAAAGTTAGATAAAATCGGATTCTCGATAATTTCTTGTACAGATGCACCAGATTTTTGAGGCTTGGCCATCAAACCACGCATTCCTGATAACTGGCGAATTTGCTCTTTCGAACCACGGGCACCAGAATCGAACATCATGTAAATTGAGTTGAAACCTTGACGGTCGGTCTTCAATTGCTCCATGAGGGTGTGTGTCAGGCGCGAGTTTGTGTGCGTCCAGATATCGATAATTTGGTTGTAGCGTTCGTTGTTGGTGATCAGACCCATGTTGTAGTTCATCATGACTTCTTTCACATCATTTTCAGCTTTCTCAACAAGGACAACCTTTTCTTTTGGAATGATAATATCGTCGAGGTTGAAAGACAAACCGCCTCTGAAGGCCATTTCATAACCGAGCTGCTTGATATCGTCGAGGAATTGTGCTGTTCTAGATGTACCACAAACTTTCAAGACTTCGCCAATGATATCGCGAAGTGCTTTTTTAGTCATGACGTCGTTGATGAAGCCCACTTGTAATGGAACTTTATTGTTGAACATCACGCGACCGCATGTGGTTTCGACCATCATAAGTGTTGGTTGACCGTCTTCACTAAGATCGTAAGTTTTCACTTTGATGTGCGCGTGCAAATCTAGTTTTCCTTCGTTGTAGGCGATAATGACTTCCTCAGGAGAATAGAAAACACCGTCTTCACCTTTCACTACTTCAGTTTCTGTGGTGCGTTTACCTTTGGTAATATAGTACAGACCCAAGACCATGTCTTGTGAAGGTACCGCGATAGGCGCGCCGTTAGCTGGATTCAAGATATTGTGAGAGGCCAGCATGAGCATTTGCGCTTCTAAGATAGCAGCGTTACCAAGTGGTAAGTGTACCGCCATTTGGTCACCATCAAAGTCGGCGTTGAAGGCCGTGGTGACTAATGGATGCAAACGAATAGCTTTTCCTTCAATTAATTTTGGTTGAAACGCTTGGATACCTAGACGGTGAAGTGTAGGGGCACGGTTCAAAAGAACTGGGTGACCTCTCAATACGTTTTCTAGAATGTCCCAAACAACTGGCTCTTTGCGGTCAACGATTTTCTTTGCTGATTTAACTGTTTTTACAATACCACGCTCAATCATTTTGCGAATAATAAACGGCTTGTAGAGTTCGGCAGCCATATCTTTTGGCAAACCACACTCGTGAAGTTTAAGATCCGGTCCAACAACAATTACAGAACGAGCAGAATAATCGACACGCTTACCTAGTAAGTTTTGACGGAAACGTCCTTGCTTACCTTTTAAGGAATCTGAAAGTGATTTTAAAGCACGATTAGATTCTGTTTTGACAGCTGAAGATTTGCGCGAGTTGTCGAAAAGTGAATCGACTGACTCTTGTAACATGCGTTTTTCATTGCGGAGAATGACTTCAGGTGCCTTAATTTCGATCAATCGCTTCAGGCGGTTGTTGCGTATAATGACACGACGATAAAGATCATTGAGGTCAGAAGTTGCAAAACGACCACCATCTAATGGAACCAACGGACGCAATTCTGGCGGTATGACTGGAACAACCTTGACAATCATCCATTCAGGACGGTTATCAATGCGTTTTTGAGAGTCGCGCATGGCTTCTACTACTTGCAAACGCTTTAAAGCTTCGTTTTTACGCTGAACAGAAGTTTCTGTTTCGGCTTGATAACGAAGATCATATGACATCTGATCTAAATTAAGCCCAGCTAGCAAATCATAAAGTGCTTCTGCACCCATCTTAGCAATGAACTTGTTAGGATCGGAGTCATCTAAATAATGGTTATTTGCCAACTCTGGCAAATCGAGCATATCGAGGTATTCTTCTTCAGTAATGAAGTCCATTTTCTTGACAGTCGCCCATTTGTCAGTACCGGTAACGGCACCAGCTTGTATGACGACGTAACGCTCGTAATAGATGATTTGATCGAGTTTTTTAGTAGGTAAGCCCAATAAATAACCAATCTTGTTAGGAAGTGAACGGAAATACCATATGTGCGCAACAGGAACTACCAAGGAGATGTGTCCCATGCGTTCACGACGTACTTTCTTTTCAGTTACTTCCACACCACAGCGGTCGCAAACGATCCCTTTGTAGCGGATGCGTTTGTATTTACCACAGTGACATTCGTAATCTTTAACAGGTCCAAAAATGCGTTCACAGAAAAGGCCATCGCGCTCCGGTTTGTAGGTGCGGTAGTTGATGGTTTCTGGTTTCAAAACTTCACCACTAGAATGCTCCAGAATGACTTCAGGTGAGGCCAAGGAGATAGTGATTTTGTTAAAGCTACTTTGCTTTTTTGGGGTTTCTTTTTTGAAAGCCATTTGATCTAGACTATTTACGTTAGTACTTTGAATTAATCCATTGATACGTTAAGGCACAAGCCACGTAATTCATGCAACAATACATTGAAGGACTCAGGAATACCTGGTTCTGGAATGTTGTCGCCTTTTACAATAGCTTCATATGCTTTAGCACGACCCATGACGTCATCAGATTTGACGGTGAGGATTTCTTGAAGGATATTGGCTGCACCAAATGCTTCCAATGCCCAAACTTCCATCTCACCAAAACGCTGACCACCAAACTGAGCCTTACCGCCCAATGGTTGTTGGGTAATAAGTGAGTATGGTCCGATTGAACGTGCGTGCATTTTGTCGTCTACCATGTGAGAAAGTTTCAACATATAGATGATTCCGACTGTTGCTGGTTGGTGGAAACGCTCCCCTGTTCCGCCGTCGTAGAGGTAAGTTTTACCAGAACGTGGAACACCTGCTTTGTCTGTCCATTCGTTGATTTGTTCTGGTTTGGCACCGTCAAAAATTGGTGTGGCAAATTTAACACCTAGTTTTTCGCCTGCCCATGCCAATACTGTTTCGTAGATCTGACCGAGGTTCATACGAGATGGAACCCCAAGTGGATTGAGTACGATATCGACAGGTGTACCGTCTTCTAGGAATGGCATATCTTCTTGACGAACGATATTGGCCACAATACCCTTGTTACCGTGACGACCCGCCATTTTATCACCAACCTTTAACTTGCGTTTTTTGGCAACATATACTTTCGCTAATTTCACGATTCCGGCAGGAAGTTCATCACCGACAGAAATATGGAATTTTTTGCGTTTGTAAATACCAAGAAGATCGTTTGCTTTGATATTAAAGTTGTGGATTACACGAGAAATCAATTGATTTGTTTCTGCATCAGTACTCCAATTCAAAGGATTTACAATAGAGTAGTCCAATGCAGCGAGTGCTTTGATACTAAACTTTGTTCCTTTTTTGATCAACTCTTCTTTAAAGTTATTGAATACACCGGCAGATTTTTGCTCACCGAGAATCACCAAAAGTTTGTCGACAAGTTTGTCACGGAGTGCTGCAAAATCTCGTTGATAGTCCGCATCAAGTGCTTCGAGAACAGGTTTGTCTTGAGATTTCGATTTGCGGTCTTTCACTGCTCTTGAGAATAATTTTTTCTCAATAACAACACCTCTCAAAGAAGGACCCGCTTTTAAGGAGGCATCTTTTACATCGCCAGCTTTGTCACCAAAGATAGCACGCAAAAGTTTTTCCTCTGGGGAAGGATCGGTTTCACCTTTTGGCGTGATTTTACCAATGAGGATATCACCTTCTTTAATCTCGGCTCCAATACGAATTAAACCGTTTTCGTCGAGGTCTTTGGTAGCCTCTTCAGAAACATTTGGAATATCTGAGGTCAATTCTTCCATGCCTCGTTTGGTATCGCGTACTTCTAGTGAGTATTCATCGATATGGATAGAGGTAAAGATGTCGTCGCGTACCACTTTTTCAGAGATAACGATCGCATCTTCGAAGTTGTAACCTTTCCATGGCATGAAAGCCACTTTAAGGTTTTGACCGAGTGCTAATTCACCAGATTGCGTTGCATAACCTTCGCACAATACTTGACCTTTTTCAACGCGGTCGCCTTTTTGAACAATTGGCTTAAGGTTGATACAAGTACTTTGGTTGGTTTTCATGAATTTGGTCAACGAATAACGCGCCACTTCACTATCAAAACTCACCAATTTATCTTGGTCATTCCAGTCGTAGCGAATAACGATTTCGTTGGCATCTACATATTCAACAGTACCCGAGCCTTCTGCGTTTATTAAAACGCGTGAATCTCTGGCTACAAGTTGCTCAATTCCTGTACCAACAATTGGCGCATTTGGACGTAATAACGGTACAGCTTGGCGCTGCATGTTAGAGCCCATTAGTGCACGGTTGGCATCATCGTGTTCGAGGAAAGGAATAGACGAAGCTGCAATTGAGGCAATTTGGTTGGCACCAACATCCATTAAACTGAGGTCGCCAGGGGCAACAACAGGGAAGTCACCTTCATAACGGGCCTTCACCAATTCAGAAAGGAAATTACCTTTATCATCGATTTTGGCATTTGCTTGTGCAATAGTTTTAGAATCTTCTTCTTCAGCTGCTAAGTATATCGGGCTCTCTTCAAAAACAACACGGCCGTTGTCTACACGACGATATGGTGTTTCGATAAAACCGAGTTTGTTCACTTTTGCAAATACACAAAGAGAAGAAATCAGACCAATGTTTGGACCTTCAGGAGTTTCGATTGTACACAAACGGCCGTAGTGGGTGTAGTGAACATCACGAACCTCAAAACCGGCACGCTCACGAGACAGACCACCTGGACCTAATGCAGAGAGACGACGCTTGTGCGTAACCTCTGACAATGGGTTGGTTTGGTCCATGAACTGAGAAAGCTGATTGGTACCGAAGAATGAATTGATAACAGAGGATAGTGTCTTGGCGTTAATAAGGTCAATAGGAGTAAAGACCTCGTTATCGCGGACATTCATGCGTTCGCGGATGGTGCGTGCCATACGTGCAAGACCAACCCCAAATTGTGCATAAAGCTGCTCTCCTACTGTACGAACGCGTCGGTTCGATAAGTGGTCGATATCATCGATATCTGCCTTCGAATTGATCAGCTCAATCAAATATTTAATGATGGAGATGATGTCGTTCTTGGTCAAAACACGAGACTCTTCAGAAGTCTCAAGGTTTAGTTTTTTATTTAAACGGTAACGACCTACCTCACCAAGATCGTAACGAGCATCTGAGAAGAATAATTTCTCAAATACACCTTTGGCTGTTTCGTAGTCTGGTGGATCTGCGTTACGCAATTGACGGTAGATGTGTTCAACCGCTTCTTTTTCAGAGTTAGAGGTATCTTTTTGAAGCGTGTTGTAGATGATGGTATAATCGGTAGAGTTGCCATCTTCTTTGTGTAAGATCAGTGACTTTGCACCTGAATCCATAATGGACTCCAGGTGTTCTTCACCGATGAGTAATTCGCGGTCGAGGATGACTTCGTTGCGTTCAATCGATACAACTTCTCCAGTATCTTCGTCGACGAAATCTTCGATCCAAGTTTTTAAAACCCTTGCTGCCAAACGACGTCCGATGAGCTTTTTAAGGTTTGCTTTGGTCACCTTTACCTCGTCAGCTAAACCAAAAATATCGAGGATATCGCGGTCTGTTTCGTAGCCAATTGCGCGGAAAAGAGTGGTTACAGGTAATTTCTTTTTACGGTCGATGTATGCGTACATGATATTGTTAATATCAGTAGCAAATTCAATCCAAGATCCTTTGAAAGGAATAATTCTGGCTGAATATAACTTAGTGCCATTTGCATGGCGAGACTGTCCAAAGAAAACACCTGGTGAACGGTGCAATTGGGATACAATGACGCGCTCTGCACCATTGACCACAAATGAACCTTTCGGTGTCATATAAGGAATTGTACCTAGATATACATCCTGTACGATGGTCTCAAAGTCCTCGTGTTCAGGGTCAGTACAATACAGTTTCAGTTTTGCTTTAAGAGGCACACTGTAAGTGAGCCCTCTTTCGATACACTCTTCTATCGTATAGCGAGGTGGATCGATGAAATAATCTAGAAACTCTAGAACAAATTGGTTGCGGGTATCCGTAATTGGGAAATTTTCAGCAAACACTTTGAAAAGTCCTTCACTTTCTCGGTTTTCCGGCGTTGTTTCCAACTGGAAAAATTCTTGAAAAGACTTTAATTGAATTTCCAAAAAGTCTGGATATTCAAATTGGTTTTTGCTTGAAGCAAAATTAATTCTGGTTGAATTAGTTGTTGTTGCCAAGGCTTGTTTTTTTTAATGTTTGGTACTCTGTTGAAATCAACATGCAAAAAACAGGACAAGGCACCCGCCTTTCAGCGGTGCCTTTCCTGTATATTCTGAATTGAATTACTTCACTTCTACTTCAGCGCCAGCCTCTTCTAAAGACTTCTTGAGGCCTTCTGCCTCATCTTTAGAAACGCCTTCCTTCAATGCTGAAGGTGCTGCATCAACTAGGTCTTTTGATTCTTTCAAACCGTTACCAGTCAATTCTTTCACAAGTTTAACTACTGCAAGTTTGTTAGGACCACCCGCTTTGAGGATAACGTCGAACTCTGTTTGCTCAGCAGCAGCTTCACCACCACCAGCAGCAGGGCCACCAGCCATCATTACTGGAGCAGCAGCAGCAGGCTCGATGCCATACTCGTCTTTCATAATTGTTGCTAATTCACTTACTTCTTTAACGGTAAGGTTTACCAACGTTTCTGCAATTTGCTTTAAATCAGCCATTTTATTTAAATTTAAAAAGGTTTAATAATTAATTGTTTATGCTCGTTGTTCGAGCGTTTTAAGGATGCCAGCAATTTTGCCACCAGCACCTTGAAGACCAGACAATACATTTTTCGCTGGGCTTTGCAACAAGGCAATGAGTTCACCAATAAGCTCTTCTTTGCTTTTAAGTGATTCTAATGCGCTTAGTTGGTCATCACCAATAAAGATTGCTTCGTCGATATATGCACCCTTCAAAAGTGGTTTTGGAGATTTCTTGCGGAAATCTGCAATCAATTTTGCCGGCGCATTTGCAACGTCAGAGATCATTACTGAAGTACTTCCTTTCAATACGTCGCGTAACGCACCAAAATCTTTACCTTCTACTTGATCCATTGCTTTTTCGAGTAATGCGTTCTTTACGACGCGCATGGAGATGTTTGATTGAAAACATCTTCTACGCAAGGTGTTAACTGCCTCAACGGTCAAATCTGCAGTGTCTGTCAAATACACGATGCTATTAGCAGACAACTGTGCTGCTAATTCGCTAATGTACTGTGCTTTTTCTTCTCTTGTCATGTGTTCTAAGTATTAAGCAGTAACAGACTTCGCGTCAATTTGTATTCCAGGACTCATCGTAGAGCTTAAGTAGATACTTTTAATGTAAGTACCTTTTGCAGCAGATGGCTTTAATTTAAGAAGCGTTTGAATCAATTCGAAAGCATTATCGCGAATCTTTTCTCCTTCAAAACTTACCTTACCGATCCCAGCGTGGATAATGCCGTATTTATCAACTTTAAAGTCGATTTTACCTGCTTTAACCTCTTCTACTGCTTTACCAATATCCATGGTTACAGTACCTGTTTTCGGATTTGGCATTAAGCCGCGTGGACCTAAGATACGACCAAGCGCACCTACTTTACCCATGACAGAAGGCATTGTGATGATGACATCAACTGCTGTCCAGCCAGCTTTGATTTTGGCGATGTAATCGTCAAGACCAACGAAGTCTGCACCTGCATCTAGCGCTTCTTTTTCTTTGTCAGGTGTACAAAGTACAAGTACTTTGACATCTTTACCAGTACCATGTGGTAAGGCAACGGTTCCACGTACCATTTGATTCGCTTTACGCGGGTCTACACCCAGGCGAACACAAATATCTACAGAGGCATCGAATTTAGTGGTAGAAATTCCCTTCACCAAATCACATGCGTCTGTTAGAGTGAAAGCTTTTGACAAATCATGTTTTGCCAAAATCTCTTTTCTTTTTTTAGAAACTCTTTTCATAGTCAATGATTATTTGGATTTTGGAGCTTCGCCACCTTTAACGGTAACCCCCATACTTCTTGCTGTTCCTGCAACCATACGCATAGCAGAGTCTACAGTGAAACAATTCAAATCAGGTAGTTTGTCTTCGGCAATTGCACGAACTTGATCCCAGGTTACGGAACCAACTTTGACACGATTTGGCTCAGACGAACCTTTCTTAATTTTTGAATGTTCAATGATTTGCACCGCTGCTGGCGGAGTTTTCAGAACGAAATCAAAAGATTTATCACCGTAAACGGTAATTACAACCGGCACCACCTTACCCATTTTGTCTTGTGTACGCGCGTTGAACTGCTTACAAAACTCCATGATGTTCACACCTTTGGCACCGAGAGCCGGACCAATTGGCGGAGATGGATTGGCTGCGCCTCCTTTGATCTGTAACTTGATCAATGCTGCTACTTCTTTAGCCATATATATACAAATTATGTAGTTAAACGTGGGCTTCTCGACGGGAAGCTTTAGTCATCAGGCCCACTCCTACGGTTAATACAACTTTACGACTCTTTCTCAACCTGCATATAGTTGAGCTCGAGTAAGTTTTTTCGGCCAAAAATTTTGACCATTACCTTTAGTTTCTTTTTGTCTTCGTTAATTTCGTCGACAACACCACTAAAGTTATTAAACGGACCATCGACAACTTTGACAGATTCTCCTACCACGAAAGGTATTTTGAGTTCTTCTTCAGTCATTGACAATTCATCTACTTTTCCTAATATGCGATTCACTTCAGCTATTCTCATTGGAACTGGATCACCACCTTTTACAGTACCAAGAAAACCAATAACGTTCGGAATTCCTTTGATAACGTGAGCGACTTCACCAACCAATGCTGCTTCGATGAGCACATACCCCGGTAAAAAAGCTTTTTCTTTGTTGACTTTTTTACCATTTTGGATTTTAAATACCTTTTCTGTTGGAATGAGCACCTGATTGACATAATCAGAAAGCTTCATGCGCGCAATTTCAAGTTCAAGGTATTCCTTGACCTTTTTCTCCTTACCGCTTACGGCACGGACGACATACCATTTCTTTGCTATTTCTGCCATTCTTGTTAGGTGTTTAGAAAGATCCGTAGATAAAGCCAAGCACACCTTTCCACAGCGAATTTTCTTCTCCGGTAATACCGAAGATGTAGTCCATGGCGAAGATAACTAGGGAGATAAGCAAAGATGCTACTACTACAAGGATAGTGTTATTTTGTAACTCCTTCCATGTAGGCCAAGTTACTTGATGAACCATCTCATTGTAGATGTCGATGATGTATGATCTTAATTTTAACACGAACAGTTGTTTTAATTGTGCACGGGCGGTAGGGTTCGAACCCACGACCAATGGTTTTGGAGACCACTACTCTACCAGCTGAGCTACACCCGTTTAAAAAGGGGAGCTGTTAACTCCCCTTACTTTTTCTTTAAGTAGAATCTTAAGCTACGATTTCTGTAACCTGACCTGCACCTACTGTACGGCCACCTTCGCGAATTGCGAAACGTAAACCTTTGTCCATCGCAACTGGTACGATCAACTTCACATTGATAGATACGTTGTCACCTGGCATAACCATCTCGCGACCATCTGTTAAGAAGATCTCGCCGGTTACGTCAGTTGTACGGAAATAGAACTGAGGACGGTATTTGTTATGGAAAGGAGTGTGACGACCACCTTCTTCTTTCTTCAATACGTAGATCTCAGCTTTGAATTCGATGTGCGGTGTAGTAGAACCTGGCTTACAGATAACCATACCACGCTTGATTTGTGCTTTTTCAATACCGCGAAGCAACAAACCAACGTTGTCACCGGCTTCACCGCGGTCTAGGATCTTGCGGAACATCTCAACACCTGTTACAGTAGAAGTCAATTTAACTTCACCCATACCTAGGATGTCAACACCTTCTCCAGAATTGATAACACCTGTTTCAATACGACCTGTTGCTACTGTACCACGACCTGTGATCGTAAATACGTCTTCAACTGGCATCAAGAATGGTTTGTCGATGTCACGTGGAGGAAGCTCGATGTAGGTATCAACTGCATCCATTAATTCTTCGATCTTAGCAACCCACTGTGGTTCAGCGTTCAATGCACCAAGTGCAGAACCTTGAATTACTGGTGCGTTGTCACCGTCATACTTGTAGAAAGAAAGTAATTCGCGTACTTCCATTTCAACTAATTCTAATAATTCAGCATCGTCTACCATGTCCACTTTGTTCATGAAGACAACCATGCGAGGAACACCTACCTGGCGACCAAGAAGGATGTGCTCACGTGTTTGTGGCATTGGTCCGTCTGTGGCAGCTACAACAAGAATAGCGCCATCCATCTGAGCAGCACCTGTTACCATGTTCTTTACGTAGTCGGCGTGACCTGGACAGTCAACGTGTGCGTAGTGACGGATAGCAGTTTCGTACTCGATGTGAGATGTGTTAATTGTGATACCACGCTCTTTCTCTTCTGGAGCATTGTCGATTGAAGAGAAGTCGCGAACTTGAGCTAATCCTTTGCTCGAAAGAACACTAGAGATAGCAGCAGTCAACGTAGTTTTACCGTGGTCAACGTGTCCGATGGTACCGATGTTGACGTGTGGTTTGGAACGGTCAAAATTTTCCTTAGCCATTTTTGTATTTGTTACTTAGTTAATAATATACTTATTTATCATAAAGGTCCGAAGCACAAAGTGCAACGAACTTAAATGCAATTTTACATTGAGCCAATGACGAGATTTGAACTCGTGACCTCTTCCTTACCAAGGAAGCGCTCTACCCCTGAGCTACACCGGCGCTCAAACAAAAAGGTGAGCGGGAGACGAGATTCGAACTCGCGACGTTCAGCTTGGAAGGCTGACGCTCTACCAACTGAGCTACTCCCGCTTATTTTTTTTGTTAGTGTTTGTGGGGAGAGCAGGATTCGAACCTGCGAAGGTGTACACCAGCAGATTTACAGTCTGCCCTCGTTGGCCGCTTGAGTATCTCCCCAACACAGAGCCGATGGAGGGATTCGAACCCCCGACCAGCTGATTACAAATCAGCTGCTCTGGCCAACTGAGCTACATCGGCTTGTATTTTTTTTAATGTTGGTAATCTAAATATTGTAAAGAACGTTACCCCTCACTTGCGTTTTGGGATTGCAAATGTACAAAAGTTTTTTTTATCTCAAAGCGTTTTAAAAAAAAATTACTAAACTATACGCTGCCCTCTAGCTCATTTGCAGGCCTCAGTTACGGGAAATCCTTACATTTGTTTCAATGCGTCAAAAAAGAGTTTATATGACCGTCTCAAGCGACCTCGCAACAGACAATCGGGTGCACCGCAATTGCACTGTTTTAGAAGAGCTCGGTTATCAGGTTTTTTTAATTGGGAGAGAAAAAAAGAACAGTCCAAGGATGCCGAAGCGCTCCTATTCGTTTAAAAGACTGAAATTGCTTCATGAAAAAGGTGCGTTCTTTTATGCGGCACTGAATATTCGCTTAGTCGTATTCCTACTTTTCAAAAAAGTTGACTTTGTCTTTGCCAACGATCTCGACACACTTCCTGCGGCCTATTTGATAAGTCAGCTCAAACGCAAACCAATCCTCTACGACAGTCATGAACTTTTTACTGATGTTCCCGAACTCGTTTTTAGACCAAAAATTCAAAAATTCTGGGTGTCCATTGAAAAAATGTTGGTGCCACGACTTTCAGAAATGATCACGGTAAACCGATCGATCGCAGACATTTTTAAAGATCGCTACAAACTTCCGGTTAGTGTGGTAAGGAATGTTCCGCAAAGAATTCAAAATTTGACCGCGATGGACAAAAAAGAACTCGGCCTTGATCAAAATGAATTCATGCTCATTATTCAAGGCAGTGGTTTAAATGTTCAGCGAGGAATCGAAGAAGCTGTTTTAGCTATGGAATGGCTTGCTGATGCCGTACTTTTTCTAGTTGGAGACGGTGACGTGCTTCCAGCACTAAAAAAATTAGTGCAAGAAAAACACTTACAGCAAAAGGTTCGCTTTATTGGTCGGCTGCCCTACGCTGAGTTAATGCGCTATACGGCGGCTGCCGATTTAGGCTTAGCATTAGATAAACCCCTTAGCTTGAATTACCAACTTGCTTTACCCAATAAAATATTTGATTACATTCAGGCCAATACCCCTATTCTTTCCAGTGCGTTAATTGAAATTACACAGTTACTAAATACCTACGATTGTGGAAAAGTCATTGACGAAGTAACGCCAACACAAATTGCCAATGCGGTTCATTCATTAATGGCTGATAAAGAACGCATGACGCAACTTAAAGAAAATTGCAAAATAGCTGCCGAAATCGAACATTGGGATACCGATAAGCAAGTATTATCGGAGGTAGTACTGAGGGTCTTTGTTTAACTGATAGAGTCTGCCAAGACGATACAAATCAAAAAGAAAAAGCGGCGCTAAACCTGTTTGAAGTACGCGTAAAAAGAGCGGTTTTTGAATAGCTAGAACCCGCAACGCAAATTTGCCTGGCCAGAAACTTTTCATCGACATAAAATAGTGGAGAAGTTTGTTTTTTTCTAGTAGTTGTATATCCTCCTTGTAGTAAGTGAATATCCATAAAAGATTTGCCATTGCATTGTCTGTCTTTTTTAGAAAGTCTGAATTCGTATCTAATTTGAAATTCCACACCGGGTTATCGATGTGTTCTATTTGAATTCCTTTAGCCATCAGTTGTAAGCCAAATAAAGTGTCTTCATGGCCATAGCCAAGTAGTTTTTCTTCGAATGGTAGCTTCTCAAAAACACTTCTTTGAATCAAAAAATTATTGGTTTTGAATCCAGCGTCTTGCAACTTAATACGTTGCTCAAAACTGAGACTTTCTCTTGAGGTAGAATACTTCCAACGAAGTCTGTACTGCAAATCAGGAGTAGTGTCTTGATAAACACTTGCGCCTACTAAAATGGCAATATTATGATGCTGCAATAAATAATCAATATATTCTTTAAGAAAAGAAGGGTTCAATACCGTGCTGTCTCCATCTATAAAAAGCAAGTACTCGGCATTTGAATACTTCAGAAAAGCGTTCCTGATTTTGGAACGGCCTATATTCGTTTCTAATTGAATAAAATGAACGTTTGGATGATCATAATGATTGCCTTGACGAAACGCGACATCTGATGCATCATCGATGAGAATGATATCAATTTGAGCTGTTTTTATTTTTGAAATTTGAGCACACAACTCTTCCACCAATGCACGCACATCGGTATTGTAAATCGGGATACATACGCTGAGCGTCAAGTATCGAAAATTTATGCCATGGTACTTGGCGTTCCGAAATTCATTGGAGGAAACCCAGCTTGAGGCTCGTCAATTACGCCAAAATTTTGCTCGTATTTTTCGATATTCTCAGCCAATGCATGCAAAAATCTTTTGGCGTTTTGCGGGGTCATCAGTACTCTTGACCGGACTTTACCTTTGGGCATGCCTGGCATAAGTTGTACGAAGTCGCAAACTACCTCAGCTGGCGAATGGGTAATAATTGCCAAATTAGAGTATACACCAAGGGCGATGTCTTCTGACAATTCGATATTCATGTGGTTTTCTGTGTTTTCCATTTATAGTACTTTTTCTGATTCATTAAAGATAATTCCAAATTGTTCGAGTTCAGACAAGATGGGGGCATATAATTCTTTATTTACTGGCAAGGTAACGCCTCGTTCAACGATTTGTTGATTTAAAATGAGTTTTGTGGCTATTGCTACAGGAAGCCCTACAGTGTTGGACATCGCTGTATAGCGCTCATCTTGACCCTCTACCACAAGAGCGCTATTCACGGCATAACGCGTGTCATTTTTAGTGTATATAATTTCGTGGTACATCACAATCATATCTTTGTCACCGGGAGCTAAACGCCATTTTTCTACTAATATTTTTTGTAAAAGCGTTGCCGGACTTGCTTTCTCAACTCCAATAACATCCTTATCGCTAAATAAACCTAAAAAGTCGAATAGGTCAAAAAGATCTTTGCGCTGCCCCACTACTTTTAAAAATTTGTCTTCGACACTAACTCCGGTTTCAAAAGGTAAAAACGCATTTAAAAACTGACGCGGGGTAAGTTGTGCCGAACCTTTCATTGTATAGGCGTCGTCGGTCATGCCGAGCTGAACAAAAACATCCCAAGCTTGGCAATAAGGTGGCCTGCGCAGCGTACCTCGAAAAATAGTTGGGACCTCTTGAATATGATAAGTTTCTAAGTAATTGAGTGAATCGCGATTGACGTACCCTTCAAATTCGCCATAACCTTCGATCTGAATATGATCGAGCCGCTGAAATAAGCGGTGATACGGCAAATATTTGAGCTCATTCATTTCTCGGTAACACGCAGCCGAACCTTGACCTGCAAGCACGACATTTTTTGGATTCCAAGTAAATTTATAATGCCAAGGGTTGTTGTCAGAGCTCGGTGCAATAAGGCCTCCGCAGTAAGATTTAAAGGATTCGAGCACACCGCCTTCTTCTTTGATTTGATCGATTAAACGCATGGCGCTCATGTGGTCTATACCAGGATCTACTCCTATTTCATTTAATATAACTATACCTGCTGCCTTGGCTTGGTCGTGCAAGGCGCGCATTTCTGCAGAGATGTAGGATGGTGTAACGAGGTGTTTTTGTAGGGCAATGCAATCTTTGGCAACATCTACATGATGTGCAGCAGGCAACATGGAGATGACTAAGTCTGCTTGGGCAATGTAGGGCAACCGCTGTTGAGAATCAAGGGCATTGAATGCATGTGCTGTTGCATTTGGATGGCCACCAAGTTTGGCTAGAATGAGCTCGAGGTCTTGATCGACGACAACCAAATGCCAAGATTCAGCGTAGCTGTGATCTAGCAGGTATTTGATAAGTGTTGAGGCAGATAAACCTGCACCAAATAATAAGATTCTTTTCATGCTGGATTGAGTGTGGCAAATGTAGAAAACTATTGGGAATTGTTGCGTGTTAACATAAATAATAAAGGGACATGCCAACGCTCTGACCAAGCATATTCATCATGCCCCGCTCCTTGTACAATAGCCTCCAAAAATCTTGGATTTTGAGGACTATAACCGACCCTAGCTAATGTCGTTAATAATTGCTCATGGTACGGTTTGTACAAACCATCTAAATTTTCAGTGCCTCGATCTATGTAAAGAAAATGGCGTTTATCTGCCTTTAAATTCTTTTCTAAATACAAATTGAAAGGCAGCACCAACGCTTCTATCATTCCTTCTTCAAACATTCCATAATTAATCATTGGTGTATGTATCGACAAACAAGCCGCTCCGCCAAATAGCTTCGGTTGTTCACAGAGTGCATACAGGGAGATAAGTCCGCCCATACTCGAGCCCATCACCATCCTGTCTTTGGTGCGCTTACCAACTTGAAATTCTTGTTCTATAAATGGAACCAAAGTTTGCGCTATCCAATTTATATAGGCATCCGCCTTTAATTTTCCGTTCCAAAGTTTATCCATTAATAAATTCCGATAAGAATCAGGCATAAGCGCGGCCACCTTTTGCGGAAAAAACTCTGCATACCTGTTTAGTGGGTCGTTATGGATACCAACTACAATGAATGGTTCATGCGCAAATTGAGCAAGTGTAGTGGTGTAGACCTCATCAATTTTCCACTCCTTCTTGTTCCAGGTTTGTGTGCTGTCAAAGAGCATTTGGCCGTCGTGCATATACAACACCTTTAGGTCTGTTTTTTCTTTGCAATTAGTAGGGATAAAAACATCAACTTGCCTTGTCGTATCTTCGAAAGGAAGAGAAAAACGCAGCAACTTGCCTCCACTGACTATATAGGAATGCGCAATAGGCTCAATGCGCTGAGCTCCTACCCAAACCTCTATAAAAACGAAACATAAAAAAAACAAATAAGTACGCTGCATCTTTTTTTGACAAGAATAAGGGCTTTCTACCAATGTTGCGCATACATTGGCTATTTTTGTGGAAAAAATCTTCGGATGAATAAACTTCTCTCTTCTCTTTTTTCCATGCGCTTAGCAAGCCTTGGCTTAATCGCCTTTTTAGTTGCTATTGGTTTGGCTACATTTATTGAATCCGTACACGGGATCCAAGCCGCTAAAATCACCATCTACAATGCCCTGTGGTTTGAGGCTTTATTGCTCTACTTAACGCTGGCCTTGATTTCAAATATTTTCAGGTACAAAATGATCAGCCGGCAAAAAATTGCCATGCTAAGTTTTCACTTGTCTTTTATTGTGATACTCGCCGGAGCGGCTGTTACGCGCTACATTAGTTTTGAGGGTTTAATGGTCATTAGAGAGGGTACGACCAGCAATTTTATCTACACCTCAGATCCTTACGTGCTCATCAACGCACAAGATATCACGCAAAAAAATGGCGCTACTGCCCTTCAAGCCTGGAAAACATACCTTAGTGAATTCACCAACAATGATTTTGATTACCAAACCAATCTTGGCAAAAAAGAAATTTCTATTCGCTACATTGACTTTATGTCAGACCGAGTTGACTCTCTGCAAATCAATCAAAAGTTTAAAGAAAATGCACTAGAGCTCGTCACCGACGGTATGCGCTCCAATTACCTCACGGAAAACGACGTATTTATGGTGGGGCAAACCCCGTTTTACCTTTCCGCTGCTCGCCCAAGTGCAACAAATCAAGCACCCGGAATTTATTTACACGTAAAAAACGGCCAAGTTTGGGTTTATCCAAGCGTTCAACTCAAATCGTTACCAATGAGCGAAATGCAAAAGGTGCGTGCAAGCGGACAAGCACCCGCAGACAGCCTTTACAAAGAATTTCCGCTCAACGAATGGTCTGAATTCTCTCCACTCACCCTTTACCTGGTTGGTGGTCAGCAGGTAGTATTCAAACGGCTCATTCCGCACGCCAAAAAAATGTTGGTCAAAGCCGCCAAAAAGAAAACAGGAAAAGATTACCTCACCGTTGAATTAAATGATGGTAAAGCCACCAAAAAAGTCATTTTAGAAGGTGGCATAGGCCAATCTCCAAAACCAGAAAGATTTGCCATGAACGGCGTTGTGTATCAATTAGAATACGGCGCCATTCAAAAAAATATTCCTTTCGCTGTGCGTTGTCGAGACTTCAGGCTCGACAAATATCCGGGCTCCAATTCTCCCTCTTCTTTTGAAAGCGAACTCACCATCGAAGACCCGCGCAACAAGGTCAAACTAGATAGAAAGGTCTTCATGAATAACGTCATTGACTACGACGGCTACCGCTTTTTTCAGTCCTCTTATGAGCTAGACGATCCGAACACCCCAGAAAACGAAGAAGGCACTAAACTGAGCGTGAATCATGATTCTCTCGGAACGAACATCACGTACATTGGTTATTTATTGATGGCCTTGGCTATGATTCTCTCTCTATTTGCTCCAGCTGGGCGCTTTCAATTCCTCAATGAACAACTTCAAAAAATCAAACTGAAAAAAGCGAGTTTAGGGATTGTGATTTTATTATTGACAGGCAACGTCTTGGCGCAGCACAACCATGTAAAAAAACCCGTTCATCACGAAGTTACCACTGAACACGCAGATTTCCTTGCATCTATGCTTGTCCAAGATTACGAAGGTCGAATCGTTCCCTTTCACACGCTCGCAGATCAACTCACAAGAAAACTAACTTATAGTAATAAGTACAAGAATTTAAATGCCGTTCAATTTATCTTGAGTTTGCACATGTACCCCTCCTATTGGGCAAGCCAACCCATTATTCAGGTGCCGAGAAGTTTAAGAGAAGCGCTCAAACTCAAGGAATTTGAAAGCATCATGTCGCTCACGTCCAAAGATTCAGAATTCAAATGGATGGCACAGTACAAAACTGCACACCAAAAATTAGAGTCTAAGCGCAATGAATTTGATAAAAAACTCATCAAGCTCAATGAAAAATACGAAGTTGCCAACAATATTTTTATGTGGCAATTTATGCGCGTTATTCCAGCAAAAAACGACCCCAACAACACCTGGTTTGTGCCTCTCAGTATTGAACTAAGTCAAAAAGATACGCTTTCTTCTAAGTTATTTGTCAACTATTTGGCAGCCGTACACGAGGGTGGTCAGAACCATTCTTTTGGCGCTGCCGATGACCTCCTTTATCAATTCAAAAAATACCAGCGCA